>Ga0209512_1000186_pt1 | contig 128333 bp, 119 predicted proteins | sample frozenSSSSmetaG_FD_184142 | JGI IMG/M metagenome (GOLD analysis project Ga0209512, IMG submission 184142) | Glacier valley bacterial and archeal communities from Borup Fiord, Nunavut, Canada, to study Microbial Dark Matter (Phase II) -... | ecosystem: Environmental > Aquatic > Freshwater > Ice...
GCATAACTGTGTATGAATTGTTACCGTTTTCGATGTAGCATTCTTACCAATAATGCTGCACTTATTGTTACCGTTTTTGCTGCACTCTTAATTGCCAAAAATGCTGCATTATTATTTACCGATTACACCTTTTCCAAATATTGCTTAAATCATCTCTGTTTCAACTCAATCAACCACTCGTATATATTCTTAAAACGTTTAGGACGCTATTGATATAAAACATATTTCTTTGACCAGCTAGGTTGAGAACTGAGTACCTATTTCACAATGTCCTAGAGTGTAATTTGCATATTGACTTCCATGAGGATGTGCTAACTTATTCTGTATAAGAACAAAATGAAGTATTAATTTTACAATTTTATCATAGCATTAAGCGATTTGGGCATATTCTAGTTTCTATCACTTGTAGTTTCTATCTTTAATAGATAGGCCAAATAGTGGATGTCTTCATGAATCTAAATAGTGAATTTTCTGATTTTCAATTGATCCAGCTTGTTAAAACTGAATGAAAAAGTTTCATGATGGGCAAAATGACGTAGCTTTATGGACGGAGGCAGCTAAATCTGCGAATGAGGTAACCACAATGGGATATGACCTTGAAAATGAGTATTCTACGTTATTCAAAAAAGAAGCTAATAACAATAATAGAGAGGTGATATTAGCTTATCAGTATGTTCAGGATAAATTTACCCAGTTCCTCGCCGTTTTGGCTTCTCCTACTGGAACAGGTATAACAGGTGCGGGATGGGCAAGTTTCTGTCCTACCAGGGATCTGGTTGATTCTTATGAATGTACGGATGGTAAATCCATTAAAACATCAGCTATCTATGATGTGAATAAGCCTCATGAAAATAGGGATGGTCGGTTTAAAATCACTTTCATGCTTCCTGGTGTTCCTGTATTGAGACCGAATGGAACGTTTACGCCTTATCAACCACATCCGTCTTACAATATGCCCGAACGAATGAACAATGAAGGGGGTGGTTTAACAGGTTATATGTACTTAAAGTTTAATGATTTAACCAATTCTAAACCTGGAGAGAACTGGGCCAATTGGCCAATCTATCGTTATTCTGAAACGAATTACATATGGCCAGTTCCTCAATCTATCATCGATAGAAATAAGAATCTGTTGCCTCAAAATAAAGGTTGGTAGAATGGTAGCACAGGGCAGTCCTATGGAGTTAAACTAAAATAAAGAATTTTAATATGCAGAATAAATCATCAAACAGAAGAGATTTTATTAAAAAAGCCGGTCTGCTTACGGCTAGTCTGGCAGCGGTACAGTTCCCGGTATGGGGTAAAAGTATATTTGCATTAGATTATCCTCTTCACAACATACCCGAAAGTAAGGACTTAGATCCACAATGGGTCAAATCACTTTACAACCGGGGCGAAGAGACGACTTATTTTAAAAGTAAAAATGAATTTAAATATATTGGGATGCCTGTGGGTGGCCTTCACGCCGGAACCGTATATGTTGGTGGCGATGGACGACTCTGGTTATGGCAAATCTATAATGAAACATTTGAAGGTGCACAAGAGGGGATAGAACCTAAAACTGTGAACTGGAATGATGGAACAGAAGTAAGAAAGATTCGTTCCAGAGATGGCTCTGCTTACATTGAACCGGCTATTGCCAACAACAAACGAGTATTAGAACAAGGTTTTGCCGTAAAAGCCGTTTTGAATGGCAAAACCTTTATTAAAGAATTAAGTGAAGAGCATTGGGATGAGATCGAATTTAAACCAGCCTACCCAATAGCTACCATAAAATACAGCAGTAAAGATTTTCCTGTTGCGGTATACCTAAAGGTGTATTCTCCATTTATTCCTTTAGATGCACAGAATTCGGCTTTGCCTGTAACCATTTTACGATTAGAAATAAAGAATACCACCAACAGTAATATAAATGTTTCTGTATTGGGGTGGATGGAAAACGGAGTTAACAAGTTAAGCGGAAAGCTAAATACCGGAAAAAGGAAAAATGAGGTTGTAACAGCTCAAAACTCAAGCAGCATCCTATCTTCGTTTGAAGCTGTTACCGATGATTTAAAAAATGCACAAGACAGCGGCACTATGTGTTTCATCCTCCATAAGGCAAAAGGTAAAACACATGCTGCTATTGAGCCCTGGCCGATTACGGACAAGCATTTTAATGCTGTGGTCACCAGTTCAGCATCCGCAGATGCCCCTGCAAAACTGGTCGGTGGAATTGAAGTTACTGCAGACCTTAACCCTGGAAAATCAGTTACTGCCGATTATTCAATCAGCTGGCACTTCAATAATGCAAATGTTAACCTCAAGAAAATAGTTAAGGATGCAGAACATGGGTTTCATTATGCCACCCGATTTAAAGATGCCGGAGCTGTGGGTGCATACCTGCAGTCAAATTTTGAAAAGCTAACAAAAACAACAGAGTTGTGGAGTTCAACATGGAATGACGCTACACTTCCACACTGGTTTCTGGAGCGAACCTTCATTAATATTGATACACTGGCGACAGCAAATACTTATCGTTTTGCTGATGGCAGATTCTGGAGCTGGGAAGGAGTGGGCGCTTGTGCCGGAACCTGTACGCATGTATGGCAATATGCACAAGCGGTAGCCAGAATATTTCCCGAACTGGAGCGTGACCTGAGACATCGTGTAGATTTAGGTATTGGGTTTAAGGAAGATAGTGGTGCCATTATATTCCGTGCAGAAAACGAAAGCAGACCGGCAATTGACGGACAAGCAGGTACTGTTCTTAGGTTTTACCGTGAACATCAAATGAGTGGCGACGATACTTTTCTGCAAACCAACTGGCCCAAAATCAAAAAGGCAACTCAGTTCATGCTGGATCAGGATAAGAATGGCGACGGTATGACGGATACACCAATGGAGAACACCTTGGATGCGGTATGGGAAGGTGAAATTGCGTGGATTGTTGGTCTTTGTATTGCTGCAGCGAGAGCAGGCCAGGCCATGGCAGAGGAAATGAACGATACTGCATTTGCCAAAACCTGTCAAACCTATGTAACCAATGGTCGTAAGAACATGGAACAGGAACTTTTTAATGGCGAATACTTTATCCATCGGCCAGATAAGGTTCAGGGACGTAAGAAACTGGGCTCTTATAATACCTGTCATATTGATCAGGTATACGGTCAAAGCTGGGCATTTCAGGTAGGACTGCCACGGGTGTTGAGTAAACATAAAGCTGTCGCCGCACTAAAAGCCTTGTGGAAATATAACTTTACTACCGATGTTGGGCCATACATCAAAACCCATGTGGGTGGCAGGCCATATGCCTTGCCAGGAGAAGGTGGAATGGTAATGAACACCAATCCGTATAACGAAGCTAAACCATTTGGAGAGAATGTAACCTGGCAACTGGGATACTTTCACGAATGCATGAGTGGGTTTGAGCATCAGGTTGCAGCACACCTCATGGCCGAAGGCATGGTTGAGGAAAGTTTGATCCTTACCCGATTTATTCATGATAGGTATCATGCGGCTAAAAGAAACCCATTTAACGAGATTGAGTGCAGCGATCATTATGCAAGGGCAATGGCAAGTTATGGAACCTTTATTAACGCGTGTGGATTTGAATACCATGGTCCCAAAGGCTATATCAAATTTTCTCCGGCCTGGAATGCAGAGAACTTTAAAGCGCCTTTTACTTCAGCTAATGGATGGGGCAGTTACACACAGAAAAAAACAGGAGCTAAACAGCTTCACACCATAAATTTAAAATATGGTGAATTGCAGTTACAGGAATTGGCATTTAACAAAATAGGTCCAGGTAGTATAAAATCTGTTTCAGTAATGCTGGGCGCTCAAAATATTCCTGTTCAATTCTTACAGAACGGTCCCGAATTGCGGATTACCAGCAATAAGAAGATCAGCGTTAAAACAAATGAGCATTTAGATATTACTTTTTCATAAATAGATAAGTAGCATGAGAAAATTAAAGGATATGTATAAGAAACTGTTGACAGTTTTACTGTTTATTGCTTCAGTAGCCTTGTTTGGTTGCCAGGAACCTACAAGCAAAACGAATGGAGCCACTCTGTATAAAGATCAGAACTGGAAAGAAAAACTTAATCAGAAATTGCAAATGCTCGGCCACAGGAATTGGATTCTTGTTGTTGATAAAGCCTTCCCAGAGCAAAATGCTCCGGGAATGGAATACATTTATGTTAATGAAGGTCTATTGCCTGTGTTAAAGCAGGTACTTACGCAAATCAATTTGTCTAGTCATGTTAAACCCATTATCTATCAGGATAAGGAGTTAGGTTTTATTACAGAAAATCAGGCTAAGGGGGTTAAACAGTTTGTCAAGGAATCAAAAATGATCTTTGGCCATCAAACTGTTCAAACGATGCTTCACGATTCAGTATTCAGGAAACTGGATACGGAGTCGAAATTGTTCAAAGTTCTGGTCATTAAAACAAATGAGACCATTCCCTACACTTCGGTCTTTTTACAGTTGGATTGTGCTTACTGGAATGGCGATAAAGAAAAGCAATTGAGGGATGCAATGAATGTCCAATAATTATGATGTCTAAAGTTGGTTACACTCATTGCCAGAAAACGCTTTTATAGGAATTGGAAGCATTTGGCCTCTGTGACAAAAGAACAGAATTTCCAAAAAAAATAGGACTTATAATTTCGGTGACCCAGATGAATTCATGTGTTTACATCATTTTCAAATTATCATCAACTCGACAGCAAGGACTGCGGTCCTACTTGTCTTAAAATTATAGCTAAAAATTACGTGAGGAATTACTTGAGAAGGAATCAATTTTTATGATTTAAGTGAAGCACACTTAAATTCTTTGTGCGCAGTCAGCATTTTAAGTGTACACTTAAGGATTTATGTGCACACTTACCAGTTTAGGTGTTCAGTTAACTCATTTTAGGTGTAAAACCTTCTTTTGTTTAATATCAGTATTGTAGGTTCGTTTCAGCAATCAACCAATGCTGGTTCTAATCATGCTACTAAATACTACTACATTTCCCTATTTCAGGACTACAAAGAAGAGCCTCAGTGGTTCATTACTAGTTGCCTCTGCTATGTCTCGGCTTCGTGTCTGCTTCGGGTCTGCTTCGTGTCTGCTTCGGCTCGGCCCGAAGGAAACAGCCATAAAACACATAGCAAAGCGGTATCCGAAAAGCTTCCGTACCAACCACATATCAACCAGAACGTTTCATCAAAAGACAAAGTTGGAAAGGTCTAAAATTAAATTACCGGAATGCCGGATCAATTAGGTTGTCTATATGAGTTGTATTGTGGTTTAGTTGTAGTCGCCACAAGTAGGTGGCACACAGATTCTGTGTTGAATTCCAAATAATTTTTAAATTTGTTTAATTAAAAGCGGCTTTATGTTATCCTGATTAGGACAGTTCATTTTCTTAATCGCGGCTCTAACTATTTGGTCCGCAAGAGAGCAAGAAATACTCGGTGCATAGATTGGCTCTTATCTGGAAATGTTTTTAATTGTAAAATTAGTTTGAATTTGCACCAAAACTTCGGAATATCTTCAATGTTTATCACTTAATTTATGACAAGGAGTTTTGGATTTGAATTAATATTAGGGTAAACCAAAAATAGTAACTACATTCAGCCAACACGAACTTTTTTATTGATAGAATTTTACAAAACGTTAGGTTTGGCCATTAATGAACGCATAGTTTTCTTGACTGGGGTTTAAACTTAAAAGTGTTAGCAATGTTAATTTTAGTTAAACCAACATAACATGGACAGAAAAGATTTTTTAAACAGCATGGGCATGAGTGCCGGGGCATTTGCACTTATAAACTGCATAGGTTGTAAGAAAAGTGATAACTCACCTTCTCCCGATACCAAAGACTCTACGGGCCTTAACTTCACGCTTGATTTAAGCTTAGCAGCCAATGCAGCTTTGCTAACTAACGGTGGTTCGTTGGTTTCTAATGGAGTAATTGTTGCGAGGACTAAAACAGGTAACTACATCGCTGTTCAGCGTTCTTGTACGCACGAAAGCTATACACTGACCTATCAATCCGTCGATAGCAGGTTTTATTGTCCGAACCATGGCTCAACCTTCTCTGAGGGCGGCACGGTAACCAATGGTCCCGCATCGCGGTCGCTTACTGTGTACAATACAAGCCTAACAGGCACTTCACTTAGAATTTATTCTTAACAAAACGAAAATAATATTTATCATCCTGATTAGTATTCTTTTCGCTCTAACTCTAACAAAGGAAAAACGGCGCTTTATAAACCCCATACCTAGAAACATGACTGAATATTCCAGACAAAACGTAGGATAAATTTATTTTGACATCACCTAGGGCAATCCCAGCTTTAAGCCAAGTATTGCCAAGCCAATTTGTTTGAGCTAACAAAGTTTTCATAACGATGATAAAATAGGCGGTAAAGAGGAGGAAGGGTTCTTAGGAAGTAGCCGTCTGGCTGAGTTGCTCGCTTTGCTTCCGAAGCTTATGGTTTTTCGTTGACAATAATTGTGGGACAGAAAAATGATGCTAAGCAAAATTATTTATTCTCAAAGTTTATGACCTATATTCATACTAGAATTAAGACTTCTGTCACGCTATTATCTCTATGCTTATCCTCGTTGTTTACCAAGGCCTTACCTGTAAGAGATACCACAATAACCGTCCAGATAGATTTGAAAAGGAAGGCTCAGGTTATTGATAATTTTGGTTCTTCAGGTTGCTGGTTCTCAGAAGGAATAGGTAAATATTGGCCTAAGGAAAAAAGAGAGAAAATTGCTGAATTACTTTTTAGTAAGAAATTGGACGCCGCGGGCCAACCTCAGGGAATTGGCTTATCTGCCTGGCGATTCAATATAGGTGCTGGCACGATGGAGCAGGGCGATAGCAGCGGCATCAAAGATTTTAGAAAAAGATCTGATTCGTTTTTGAATGCTGATGGTACTTACGACTGGAATAAACAGGCAGGCCATCGCTTTTTTTTAACAAAGGCAAAAGACTATGGCGTAGAAAACCTAATCGCTTTTTCAAATTCACCTCCGGTTCAGTTTACAAAGAATGGGTTAGGATTTAAGACGGAAAGGGATTATAGATCAAATCTTCGTGAGGATTCCTATTTAGCATATGCAAATTTTTTAAGCACCGTGATAAAGCATTTTGATCAGCAGGGTCTGCATTTCAAGTATGTGAGTCCTGTTAATGAGCCTCAATGGGATTGGTCTAGAAAATATATGAAGGCTGATCAGGAGGGAAGTCCTTGGAGAAATGAAGAGATTTATAATGTTGTGAAGGCCTTAAATTCAACTTTGAAGGACAGAAAACTAAGTAGTAAAATTTTGGTCTCAGAAGCCGGAGCTTTAAATTATTTGTATGGAGGTTCTGGCGGGTCTTCAAGGCAAATTCAAAACTTCTTCGATCCTAAGAGTAAAATGTACATTGGTGAATTTGCTCATGTCCCAAGGATCATTGCCGGGCACAGCTACTTTACAGAATCAAACGACCATATTTTGGTGGAAACCAGGAAACAATTGGCAGATACAGTTAAGGCGTTCGGCCTAGCTTATTGGCAATCGGAATATTCAATGTTGGCAGATGGTTTCAAGGATGGCCAGAAAGGGCCGAGAACAACTATGGATTGCGCCTTGTTTTTATCTAAGGTTATTCACAACGATCTAGCTATAGGTAATGCTACTGCATGGCAGTTCTGGAATGCTTATGAACCTGGGCCTGCTAATTTTAACACAAGGTATTATTTGATCGCCCTTCAGCCCGAAGCAGATTTTAAAAACGGGAATTTTAGTGTTACTAAAAATCTATGGGCGCTTGGGCATTATAGTAGGTTTATCCGACCCGGAATGATTAGAATTTTTACTGAATCAGAGGGTGACAAGACTTCCAATAGGGTTAAAAACTTAATGGTGTCTTCCTACTTAGACAGGGACAATAAATTAGTGTTAGTTGCTATTAATTATGGACCAGCCGGGATAGACCTGCAATTGAAGCTAAAAAATGCAAAGAAAAAATACAGTAGATTGTCCAGATACCTGACCACAGCTGACGAGGATATAAATATGAAGCCCGAGTTCTTAAAAGAGTTGAAAAATGTGATATCACTACCTGCTCGTTCCATCTCTACAATAGTGATGGAGTAGTGATATTAAAAACTCAATTACAAAACTTCAGCAAGGATTGCTAACTTACATGCCTGCCGTTACAATATAACATTGAATTCGATATATTAATGCCAAAACCTGCTTTACCAACTATTGAAAATCCACCTGTAAAAAAAGAGAGCTTTTGGTTTGGCCTAATTGGAAGTCCGGCAGCGTTTTCGTTGGAAAGTCGAATCTTTCATTCTATCAGTGTTAGTTTAGTTTTTCTGAGTTGGTTCTACACGCTGTATAACTTATATGCCGGGCTATATGTAGGTTCGCTTTCTGGTTTTCTATTCAGCTTATTGTTTTTACACCAATATTACCAATCCAGGTATCGGGCAAGAGCTCACAACAACATCGTCTTCGGTCTGGCGGGTTTACTTATTTTTGGTCTCAATTACTTCAGCAACTCTGGTATAGACGGCTCGACTGATTTGATTTGGCCCACCTATCTGTTACTTGTCTTTGCAATTACGCCATATCGTCAGCACCTGTTGTGGCTGGCGATTTATCTGCTAACCTTTTTCATATTACACCTTGTAGAGTTTTACTATCCCTCTTTAGTACAACATCCTTTTGAAGCAGGAAAAGGGCAGTTCATCGACCGCGTCACTGCTTTTCCAATTCCAGCCATTTCAATTTACATCATCATTAAATTTCTTAGAAAGAGTTACGATAAGGAGCGTAATGCTGCGGATGAGAGGGCCGTGGCATTGGAACAGAGCAGCATTGAAAAAAACCGCATGATGTCTATTATTTCGCATGATCTTCGTAGCCCGTTAATGAATGTTCAAGGATATCTTCAATTACTTAATGGAAATGATTTGGAAGAATCAGAAAGGATTATGATGCAAAAGGCTCTGCTAACATCAACAAACAACGCCATGGAAATGCTCTCCAATTTGCTTCATTGGTCTAAATCTCAAATGGAAGGCGCTAACGTTTATCTTTTAGAGTTGAATCTGGCAGATTCTTTATTTAGTACCATAGAAATGGAGCAGGCAAATGCATTGAAAAAAGGTATTTCACTTGCCTGCAATATTCCAAGAGAAATTGTCATTGTTGCTGATCTTGATATGCTACAAATAGTGGTACGTAACCTAATTAATAACGCAGTTAAATTCACAGCAGAAGGCGGAGTGATCACCATAGATGCTGCAAAAGTGAAGGATGAATGTAAAATCACTATTGCCGACAATGGAAATGGAATTTCTGAAGAAAAGCAGGGAATAATTTTTTCTATGAATGCTGAGCCTTCGTTAGGAACTAATAACGAAAGAGGCGTCGGTTTAGGTTTAGTATTATGCAAGGAGTTTATAGAACGCCAGAAGGGAAGAATAAGCTTTGAGAGTCAGCAAGGAAAGGGTTCAAATTTCTTCGTTTTTTTACCTTTAAAATCCTAATCTACATCAACACGGAAATTTCTTCCACCAAATTTGGAAAGATTATAATTGAGATTCAACGTGAAAACCCGGGTCTGTTGCCTATTCCTACTGTCTATAATAGTGTTTCCTGATACCGTTCTTGAAAGGTTGTTACCCTGCCCAAGAATATCATTGGCATTGATGCTCAACCTCAGGGATTTTGACTTTAGAAAGCTTTTTTCCAGGCCTCCACTTAAAATAAAGGGATTTGCATTAGGAAGAGAATAACCGTAGTACATACTTTTGCTACCATAGAAATTAATATAATAGGATTTCCTGATCGTTATGCGACCAGAAAAGTTCAGGTTGACATTGGTAACATCTTGAATCGATTGTGCTCCAGTACCATCATTATGATTTGTATTATAATTTATTCCACCATTAAGGTTTAGCACTTTGAGTTCAAGTCGGCTATCTAAAGATCCTCCAAAAGTTTTTGTTCTAAAAAACGCTGGCGCCCCAATCTGGCCGATTCCGATAGGTTGATATTCTGAATATCTGTATAAGTTATTTGCATTGTTATTACTAGTTACTGAATAGTTAACTTCAGCGTTAACCGACATTTTATTGTATGTGAGGTTACTGCCCAATCTTTGAGAAAAATTCAGACCCTTTCCGAAAGCTTTTTGATTATTGAAAATTATTGCTCTGTTTGAGAACCCCACGGAACCTGAATAGCGAATTGCGCTTTTGTTTTTTGAAATGGGAATATGGAGGTTATAATTGCTGTTAACCTGATAGTTCCCATTCACATTTTCGTAACGGGTAATTTGCTTCAAACTGTTAAGCGTATCAGGTATTAATGTCACATTTTCTACGATCTCTCTTTGTACTGCAGATCCGTTAATGCTTACCTGCAGAGATCTGCCTGTTTTAATGTGGGAATAATTGAAGTTTGCATTCAGATTATGACTGAATGAAGGTTTCAAGTCAGGATTGCCAACCACTATGTTTTGCAGGCTCTGGGCATTACGAATAGGTTGTATCTGATTAATCGTTGGGTTTCTATTTGAGCCTTGATAGTTCATGGAAATCATCTTGCCCTCGCTAAGTGTTTTACTGAAGTTTAATGTTGGAGCGTAGTTAAACGTATTATTGTATGTAGTCTGCTTTAATTTCAGATCGCGATTAGAAAGTATATTTGGACTGGCATTTAAACCAAAATTATATCTCTTTTGCTTTGAACTGTAATTATAATTTAAACTTGCTACTTGATTTAATGAGGTGCTATTGAAGGAAGTACTTAGGGAGTCAACAAAAAAAACTTTGCCACTGGTATTATTGAACGCAAATGTAGATACTAGATTTCTAGATTTTGATGCTGAGGCATTGTAGCCAATATTTATGCTCTGTTTAGCCAACGTATCTTTAAGTTTCTTCAACCCAATACTGTAACTGAAACTAATAAGAAAATTCTCTTGGCCATTCCTGCTATTTAGTTCCCTGTTTAGTAATGAATCTTTTTGCAGGATGCCGGTCCTTTTGTCATAGTAAAGAGTATTCGTTCTAATATTCTGGTCACTGTTTGTTTTAGAGGTCGAGAATGAAAATCTACCAGAGAAAGAGTTGTTTGAGTTTATCAGTTTTTTAGAGAAGTTCATTCCTGTGTTTATGTTGGGGGAAATACTGCGAGCGCTGTTGCTGTTCGTTAAATCCTGAAGAATAACTCCAGACTGGCGGTTAGATGATAGGTTTTGGTTAGTGGAATTGTTATAATTGGCATTTAGGAATCCATTAAAAAAGATCTTTTTATTGTTGAAGTTTATGTCTGAGTTAAGACCGTGGTTGTTACCACCGTTACCTCCCTGGTTTTGAGAATTATTGATGAAATTTCCCTCTGGATTTACTGACTCAATAACTTGTTCGTTGGAGAATGCATTGCTATTGTTGTTAAAATTATAGCCGACTCCAGCCCTCATATTTTCGCCAATCTTATTGTTGTGATTCAATCCCAAACTTATAAATCTATTGGTTCCAACTCCATTGTTTGATGTATTGGCATTAATATTTGCTGAGCTTTGCTTTGCCCCATCCCATAGGTTGAACTGCGCTCCACTTCCAATCATTTCATTTGTACCGGCATTTCCCGACATCCCTCCAAATCCCCCCTTATTCATGTCTGCTTTGGTGACGATATTTAGCATCTTCTTTGGCTCGCCTATCTTAATGCCAGTGAAATTTGCTTCGTCACCAAAATCATCGATCACCTGGATCTTAGAAACTATTCCAGCAGGTAGTTTTCCAATAAATTCCTTTATGTCGCTTGTAAAAAAATCTTCGCCATTCACCCGAAGCTTGACCATCTCTTTACCCATAGTTTTTACTCCATATTGATCATCTACATCCATTCCCGGAAACTGCTTGATCAAATCCGCAACATTATCACCTTCATTCACCCTAAAGGCCGCAGCGTTGTATTCAACTGTATCCTGCATGAACCTCACTGGGTTGGGCTTCGCGTTTATAACTACCTCATCCAGCATTTGATTAGAGGGCTTCAAAATCAACTCATTTAACTTTTTGTGTTTTTCTTTTTCAGTGAAGGAATATTGGGCTTTGAAAGTCATGTAGCCGATGTGAGAGATCTCCAACCTGAAGTTTTCTGGGTTAATTCTTGAAAAGCTAAAATTACCGTGCTCGTCTGTTTGAGTGGTAACTGTATCTTTTAATAGGATAATCATTACTTTGGAATTGGATATTGCCTTATTCGTCGAATCGGTTACTGAGCCGGATACCTTGTGCTTAGCTTGCCCGAAAACTTGTAGCATACAGCAAAATATGATTAAGAGAGTGAGTGCGCTAATCTTTTTCAACGTTAGGTGTTTATATACAAACTTAAATCTTTATTTTTACTCATGCCAGCCTTGTCTCACTTCTTATTGGCGCCTCTGTAAAATGATAATTATCTTGCTAATTTAACCGGGAACCTGGGCAAAGATGCGACTTAACATCTCGTAAAGTTCAGGATGCATCTTCTGAAACTTTTTAGGCTTTTCGAAAAAGTATTCCGAAGCGACTGCAAGAAATTCTGCTTCGCTAGTTATGGCGTAGGGATTAATGTCCGAATGCCCAGCTTCAATGGCATTCATTTCTTTGTGCATCATTTTTAGCCATGGAGTAGCGTATTGATGTGGTAAGAGATTTTCTGGAATACCATCAGTAGCACCATCAGATTTATCTAGTAAGTGCACAAATTCATGTATCGCGGTATTTTCCTTTCCCGAAGTGCTGGAAAAACCTCTGAGTAAAGCGAGTCTTGATAATAGCATCTGGCCATTCATGAATCCGGAACCTACCATGCCCAGTATATTTCGACTCTCACCTTCAAATTGGAAGTCAGTGTTAAAAGTATCAGGATAAAGAACGATGTTACTTAAGTTTTTATATTTCCAGTCTGGAAAGCCAAATATTGGAATGACAGCACTTGAGGCAATCAGCATCCGATCAAGGTCGGTAATTTCTGTGCCAACACCTTCAATGCGTATTTCTTCCAGGAAAGCAATAACCAAGCGCATAAATCTAGATTTACCAACGGTATCAAGGTTTTGATAAAATAGAACTTCACGATTTAAAATCTTAGCATAATCTATTACAGTATTTGAGGACTTATCTATTGAATTTTTTCTTTTGCCCAAAAGAAGGCAGCCTGCTATGATCATGATTGCTATACTAATGAAGAGTATTGTCATAGTTATGGGCGTTAAAAATCTATATCGGACAACGAAAAGGTTGTCGTAATGTTTGTTAGCAATGTATACAATTTCTATTTTAATAAATATTTTTGTACCGAGAGATTATACAAACGATTAAATATTCTGGAAGAATACCTGGATATTTTCTACCTGTTCCCTTTTTGAGATGGCGTAAATAAGCAATTTATCTGCTGAAAATTTAAGTTTATATTTACATCATTGAAAAGAGGTTTTATTAAATCGTTCCTATTGTTGACCACAACCTTTTTTGCAGGCCATTCTTTAGGCTACGCTCAATCATTCATGCCAAGGAGCACTGATTCGGCGAAAAATGATACGATTGCGACCCAATACGATATTGCCGATTTGTTTACAGAGATCTTTCATCCCAATAAAACTGTCGATCCAAATCGAAAGTCTTCAGGCATTATTATCATTCCTAATGTGGCTTATAACCCAAGTATTGGTGCACAAATTGGTATTAAAGCTATTGTTGGCAAAATTCTTGGAGATGAACCAAATACGTTAATGTCTGTCGCTGCTTCAGCCTCCATCACCACGAAGGGCATCTTATATTTTTACCTTAACCACAATATTTACACGCCAGCTAACACTTACAATTTACAAGGTAGTTTAATTGCTGCTAAGACTGTAACACCTGATTTCGGGTTGGGAATAGGGAAAGCAGGAAACGGAAGCGCCGCAGATTTAGCGCTAAGTAATCCTGATCGAAAGGGCTACGTTCTTCATGCAGAGTATTAGAGTTTTAAAGAGAAAATTTACAAGCAAGTTTATGAAAATCTCTTTGTTGGCGCGGGAGCTTCTTTTGATATTCTAATGGTTTGTTATTTAACTTTCAGTATACCACCAGAGACAATCAGAACAGAGCTTATAAGGGAATCTATGCAGATGCTGGTATTCGTATCAATCAAACGTGGTTGGATAGTTCGAAAAATGCGGTCCAGATTATCACTGATTTTAGGAAGTACTGGAGTTTATCATCCGGAAATCCTAAACATGTTATTGCTTTTTGGAACTGGGGTTCTTACCTGTTGAGTGGCGTTCTGCCTTATCTGGAATTAACAGGAACAGGAAAAGATGCCTACTTCCGGAGTGGCAGAGGATATACAGTGGGATATTTTAAAGCGCCACAATATTTTTATTCAGAACTTGAACATCGTTTTCCAATTACTCGAAATAACTTTTTAAGCGGTGTCACCTTTTTTAATATTCAGACTGCTAATGACATGCAGGGCACTAAACTGTTCGAAAGGTGGCAACCTGGCGGGGGAGCAGGCTTAAGGGTGCTTTTTAATAAAGAAACGCGAACTAACTTATGCCTGGATTACGCTTTTGGTAAATATGGCGCCAGAGGTTTCTTTTTAGGTATTACTGAGGTATTTTAGAATTGCTAGGTCAAAGAATCAATGTCTGCAACGCTTTTTTTCGTGTATCCGTCCTTGATTGCAAGTAGATCAAAAGCTACATAAGTGACCATGCCATAATCTGCAGTTTTTCATCAGTGGGCACCTTTGAGCCAATATCGTTTACATAATTGGTAAAAGTAGATAAGATATAGGATTTGTAAAATGCTAATTTGCCAGAATAAAATATAAATAAACCTGTAAATAAACATATTTATGAAACGTAATGTTCTAATCATTGTGCTGTTGCTATTTGTATTCAAAGCAAATGCCCAGCAATCTTCAAGTTATGTTCCATCTCCCTCCAACTTAAAAGCAAGAGAAAAATTTATGGATATGAAGTTTGGCTTGTTCATTCATTGGGGCATATATAGCGTTCTAGGCGATGGAGAGTGGATCATGCATACTCGAAAAATACCATATTACAATTATAGAAGGTTAGCTAATTTCTTTAATCCACAAGAATTTAATGCGAAGGAGTGGGTCGCTTTAGCAAAAAACTCAGGTATGAAATACATTACTATTACCTCGAGGCACCATGACGGTTTTAGTATGTTCAATACAAAAGCCTCGCCTTATAACATCGTAGATGCAACACCCTACAAAAAGGATCCCTTAAAAGAGCTTGCTGATGAATGTGTTAAAGAAGGAATTGAACTTAGGTTTTATTATTCGCTATTAGACTGGGGCAGAGAAGATTATTCTTTTGGTAGTAAAATAGTTAATGGTAAGCCTGTAAAAGGAGACTGGGATAGCTATATAAATTTTATGAAAACGCAGTTGACGGAATTGATCACAAATTATCCAAGTATTAAAGGAATTTGGTTTGACGGCGACTGGGAACGTAAAGACGTCAATTGGCACTATGATGAGATCTATGCATTAATCCATAAATTGAATCCGGAAATCATGATTGGGAACAACCATCATCTGGCGCCGAAAGCTGGTGAGGATTTTCAATTGTTCGAAAAGGATCTTCCGGGTAATAATACTGCAGGATTTAGTGCTGGAGCGAAAATTGGTACTATTCCATTAGAGACTTGTGAAACGATGAACGGCAGCTGGGGTTTCAATATTAATGACCGCAGCTACAAGTCTGTTAAGCAACTTGTACATTACCTCGTAAATGCAGCTGGTAGAGATGCAAATTTTCTTTTGAATGTAGGTCCAATGCCCAATGGAAAAATCCAACCAGAGTTTTCCGATACCCTTTTAAAGATTGGGGATTGGATGAAGGTAAACAGTGAGAGCATTTATGGTACGCGAGGTAATGTCGTGGCTGCACAACTTTGGGGTGTGGTTACAGCAAAAGAGAAAATTTGGTATACACATGTGCTTACTTTACCAGACAATAAAACTGTGACTGTTCCAGTGGGGAATAAAAAAGTCAGGTCGGCAACTTTGCTGGATGGTAATAGAAAACTCAAGTTCAAGCAGGATAAGGGTGATTTAACTATAAATCTTGAAACTGCATCGGCAGAGAGCCTAGATACTGTGGTAAAGTTGACTTTTTAGATTTTTCGCTAATGCTTGCCTTTAAATATTAAATTTAGCCGATGGAATACTTACTCGGTATTGATATTGGAACAGGAAGCACAAAGGCCGTTGCAGTCGGTTTAGGAGGTGAGACACTATCAGTTCATCAGGTTTACAATGATACCAAATCAACGCAGGGTGGTTTTGCAGAGCAGGATCCAGAAGCGATCTGGATTGCCTTCAAGACCTGCTTGCTAACATTTTATGATAAGCTCAGCATCCAGCCTCTCGCAATTTCATTAAGCAGTGCCATGCATGGTTTGATCTTGGCCGATGAGCATAATGAATTGCTCTCTCCGATGATTACCTGGGCGGATTCAAGAAGTGCAGCTATTGCGGCACGCATTAAAGATTCTGAAGCCGGGAAATGGCTTTACGAACGTACCGGAACTCCTATTCATGCCATGTCGCCCCTTTGTAAGATCATTTGGTTTAGAGAAAATCAACCTGCTTTATTTGAAAAATTGCACAGGGTTTTTTCTATCAAAGAATATATCTGGTACAAGCTTTTTGCTGAATTTGCTGTTGACCATTCCATTGCCTCCTCCACAGGCCTCTTCAATATTCATAGTCTGGAATGGGATAGTCAAGCTCTTGAATTGGCTGGAATATTTAAAGAACAACTTTCTACGCTTGTGCAGACCGATTATACGCGTTCTGGACTTGAATTGAGAGATCAAAGTCTTAGTGCTTTTGCCTCTACTCAATTTGTAATTGGTGCAAGTGATGGCTGTCTGGCAAACCTAGGAAGTCTTGCAATCGAGCCTGGCATAGCTGCTTTGACAATTGGCACCAGCGGGGCTGTAAGAGTGGCGAGTAGAATTCCTATTATTAATTATCCTGCTATGACCTTTAATTATGTTTTGGATAATGAATTTTTCATTTGTGGTGGAGCTGTTAACAATGGTGGGTCTGCTGTTCAATGGTTGTTAAAGAATATTTTCGGGGAATCGGAGCTGACTGAGATCGTCTACACGCAACTATTTAAGCGCATTAGTCAAGTTGAAGCAGGTAGCGATAGTTTATTGTTTTTACCTTACTTGTCAGGGGAACGTGCTCCATTGTGGGATTCGGACAGTTGCGGAACATTTTTTGGACTAAGACTTCATCACAGCAGACCTCAGCTCGCGAGAGCTGTTCTGGAAGGCATATGCTTTACCTTGTATGAGGTGTTGCAGGTGGTGGAAAGTAATGGTGAAGCAATTACCCAATTGAATGTAAGCGGTGGCTTTGTTCAGTCTGAAGTTTGGATGCAAATATTGGCAGATATAACCGGTAAGAAATTAGTACTTATTCAAGAAGAGGATGCATCTGCAATCGGAGCGGTAATTCTTGCAGCCAAAACATTGAAGCTCAACCTTTCGCTGAACGATAAAAATCTCCATTCAATATTGCCTAACATAGCAAATCATGAAACTTACCAGAAAATATTTCCCATATTTAAAGCGCTTTATCTTTCTTTAAAACCGCTTATGAAACAGCTGCAGCAACTTAATCATTAACAGATGTCTTTATTTATAGTGCTATTTGGAATACTATTGCTGCTGTTGCTGATTATACGGAAGTTAAACCCTATGATAGCGTTGGTAATTGTGGCCATCGTAACGGGTTTACTGCTAGGGATGCCAGCAAATAAGGTAATGCTTTCGATTAGCGCAGGTGTGGGAAGTACTCTTGGAAGTATGGTGTTGGTATTGGCACTCGGAGCTATGATGGGAAAGCTTATTGAGGATAGTGGCGCAGCAAAGAAGATTGTTTTTATTTTAATTGGTGCTTTCGGTCAGCGAAATATTCAATGGGCTATTTTGCTTACTGGTTTTCTAGTTGGTATTCCGTTGTTTTATAATGCGGGTTTTGTGGTTTTGATACCTCTGGTGTTCGCAATAGCCGCGACCACGAAGCTTCCGAAGCTTTATGTCGGCCTACCGATGGCTGCTGCATTATCTGTTACGCACGGCTTTTTACCCCCTCATCCGGGGCCAGTTGCTTTAGCTGCGATCTTCCATGCAGATATGGGAAAGACCTTGCTTTATGGCTTGATGTTGAGTGTACCAATTGCCGTAGTTGCCGGTGTGCTATTCCCGAGAATGATCATAAAAAGAGACAAGAAAGTATTTGATACGCCCTTTATGATCCCTGACGAGAGTTCATTGCCCTCAACATTAAGTAGTTTTACTTCTGCATTATTACCTGTATTTATCATAATTGTGGGCACAATTGGCTCAGGGGTATCCTATGATTATTCGTTCAAAAGTTTGTTTGTTTTTCTTGCAGATCCCACTGTTGCTTTGCTTACAGCAATTGTATTTACTATTTTCATCCAAAAGATAAAAATAACAGTAGCAATGGAATCATGCACGGCAGGTGTTAAAAGTATCGCGATGATCATCTTAATCATTGCAGCTGGTGGTGGTTTTAAACAAATTTTAGTTGACAGTGGTGTTGGTAATACCGTTAAGGATCTAACATCTACTTTAAACTTGTCACCCTTGTTATTGGCCTGGCTAATTACCGGAGCACTGAGGGTTACTTTAGGTTCTGCCACTGTTGCCGCTCTAACCGCTTCTGGGATCGTTTTGCCGTTAATTGGATTTGGTGCCTCTCCTGAATTGATGGTATTATCTGTGGGTGCAGGAAGTCTGTTGTTTTCTCACGTAAATGATACCGGATTCTGGATGTTTAAAGAATATTTTAACCTAACGCTTAGAGAGACATTCAGCACCTGGTCAGTAATGGAAACTATCGTATCGGTTCTAGGCCTTCTAGGAGTTTTATTATTAAATCAGTTTTTGTAATCTATTTATCTTGCCTTATGCCAGTAGCCTCAAATATCAGTTACGGATATATTCAGGATAGCTTCGATATCGAAATCATTTTGATCGGGATGTGGACTAAAAAATATAAATATATGAAGCTAATTTTTTTTTATTTGCCTATTGTTACGCTTTTATGCGCCTGCTCGGCTAAGAAGCAGGCTGATCTTGTGGTCTATAATGCTAAAGTGTATACAGTAGATGGATCCTTTTCTGTTGTCGAGGCGTTTGCTGTTAAAGATGGAAAAATTTTACAGACCGGATCATCCACTGATATACAGGCGGCTTATAATGGGAAAGAGGTGCTCGATGTTGGTGGCAAAGCTGTTTACCCAGGATTTATAGATGGCCATTCACATTTCTTTCAGTATGGTGTAACATTGCAGCAGGTCGATCTCACCGGTACTGCAAGTTGGCAAGAGGTTTTGCAAAGATTGATTGAATTTTCGAAAACTAATGAAGGTGGCTGGCTTATAGGCAGAGGTTGGGATCAAAATGATTGGACTGAAAAGCAGTTTCCGACCAATTCTGCATTAGACAGCTTATTCCCTGGAAGACCCGTGTTTTTAACCAGAATTGATGGTCACGCCGCAATCGCTAACACTGCAGCTATAAAAACTGCCGATCTAAAAGCTGGTCAGCAGTTAACAGGTGGAGATATTGTTACTTTCGATGGAAAACTAACGGGGCTACTGGTAGATAACGCAGTTGATCTTGTGTCTGAAAAGATCCCATCAGGTACCGCTATCCAAGTGAAAGCAGCAGTACTTGCTGCGCAGCAAAATTGTTTTGCTGTTGGCTTGACAAGCGTTACTGATTGCGGTCTGGATCATGAAGCAGTAGATTTTATTGATAGTTTACAGAAACAGAAGGAACTAAAAATGCGGATGTATGTGATGCTTTCAGATAAGCCGGTCAACTATGATTATCTTTTTGCGAAAGGCGCAATCAAAACTGATAGATTGAACGTACGTTCTTTCAAAGTTTATGCGGATGGGGCGTTGGGCTCCAGGGGTGCCTGCTTGTTGCAACCTTATTCTGATAGGGATAATCACCGTGGCTTCCTGTTGAATGATAAAAAGCATTTTCAGGAGGTAGCAGAGAAAATCTTCAATAAGGGATTTCAGATGTGTACCCATGCGATCGGTGATTCTGCAAATCGAGAAATTCTAAATATTTACGCAAAAGTTTTGAGGGGAAGGAATGACAGAAGATGGCGTATCGAACATGCGCAGGTAATCTCCCCACAAGATTTCGCTCAGTTTGGTAAATTTTCCATTATCCCTTCTGTTCAGTCGACACACGCGACTTCAGATATGTACTGGGCTGGTGAAAGGCTAGGCAAGGAGCGAATTAAGGGTGCCTACGCCAATAAGCAATTGATGAAGCAAAATGGCTGGTTGGTACTTGGAACTGATTTTCCGGTGGAGGAAATTGATCCTGTCTTAACTTTTAACAGTGCAGTATTTCGTAAAGATAAAAAGGGTTATCCTAATAATGGTTTCCAAATGGAAAATGCACTCACCAGAGAAGAAGCTTTAAGAGGGATGACCATTTGGGCAGCGAGAGGTAGTTTTGAAGAAAATGAAAAGGGAAGTATTGAAAAGGGCAAATTTGCAGATTTTGTGATTCTCGATGAGGACATTATGAAGGTGTCTCGTGAAAAAGTATTAAAAGTAAAAGTTATTAAGACATATTTAAACGGAGATAAAGTATATGAGAAAAAGAATTATTGATATTACTTTAATTATCGTCGTATTTGCTTCTATCTCGTTTAAAAAGAAAGAAGTTACATGGGTGGCAATAGGCGATTCCATCACTTACCTAAATGATCATATTAATGAAACAGGCAATAGAGTTACAAAGGGTTACATGACTAGAGTTCAGGAAGCCCTTCCTCATATAAATTTTATTAACCAAGGACATAACGGATGGACCTCGTCCGGTATAGCTAGGGAGATAGATAAGCTCGGAATCGTAAAAGCAGATATATATTCAGTTTTCCTGGGAACTAACGACTGGTGGTCTGGAATTCCGATAGGTAAGCTTTCCGATTATGAGAAGGATACAGGGAATAACACACTTTACGGGTCTTTCCGCATTATTATTAATAAAATCAGAATGTTAAATCCAGATGCAAAGATCATTTTGATTACACCTATGCAGCGCACAGATTTTGTTTATCTGTTAGATAAGAACAATAATGCATGGGGATCATACCATGAAAAAAATGGCCAATTATTAGAGAGTTTTGCCAACGCGATTAATGAGATTGGCAGGAAAGAAAAGATTAAGGTTATCGATCTTTTTCATAGAAAAGGGATGGCTATCAAGAATCTTGTTGCTTACAAACGCTTAAAAGACCCTCTAACAGGCGTATACCAAAACTACCCTTATCCGGAATATACTAAAATCCCTTTTTCTCCGTCTGATGAGTATCCTTATCCGGAATCAGCTATAAACGTAACTTATGACGGCTTACATCCATCTGATCGAGGTTATCAAATAATTTCTCAAGAGCTTATCAAAGTGTTAAAACCGTTATAATATTTTCAAGATGCTTTTTAAAGTTTATCTTTGTAAGACTATGAAAAAGACAAAGTATTTACTACTATTGATTTGCTTAGGTGTTGGTTTAACCGCCTGTAAGAAGAACCTTGGTATAGAGAATTTTGATGTTGAAGGGCAGTTTAAAAAAGATACTACTGCTATTCGTGCTTTTGCCATTGCGAATAATATTCCTATTATTAAAGATTCTATGTATAACATTTTCTACCAGATCATTGCTCCTGGTGCTGGAGAGAAACTTAATAGCCTCAGTACCATTTCGGTAATTTATACTGGGAGACTATTGGACGGAACAGTTTTTGATTCTACAACCACTCCAGCGACCTTTCCATTGAGCAACGCGATCACAGGATGGCAGGCTGGTATTCCTTTGATTAGAAAGGGAGGAAAGATTAGATTATTGCTTCCATCTTTTTACGGATACGGCAATCAAGTTTACCCAAAAATTCCTGCAAATTCAGTGTTGGATTTTACGGTAGAGCTCAGCGATGTGAAGTGAGAGCGACTAGTAATTAATTTTCCCGACTAGTGTTTATCCAATAAATTGCAAATATTGTTGAATTAGGGGATATTGAAACAATAAATTCCGAACCTTTTTATATTTTTCGCTTAAAATGTCTTATAATTAGAAATATTTTAGGTTTATGAGTACAATTAAGTTGAATAATTACCAAAATGTTCCTAATACTTGGGATGAAATGTATATTTCTGACAATAATCTTAGGGAACAGTACCATAAAATCATCAATTATCTTGAAAGGGAATCTGCAAATGATTTAAATAAAAAAGAGGAGCTAGCTAAAAGCCTTTTCATGAGCCAGGGCATTACTTTCACTGTTTATGACAGTGGTGAGGGTATCGAGAAGATTTTTCCATTTGATATTATCCCACGGGTTATTACTTCTAGTGAGTGGTCGTTTATTGAAAAGGGAATTAAACAGAGATTAAAGGCTCTTAATCTTTTTCTTAAGGACGTTTACAGTACACAGTTCATTATCAAAGACGGCGTGATACCGGCCACTTTAATTTATTCCTGTCCCCATTTTTTAAGGGAAATGTATCAGCTCAAGGTGCCACATGATATTTACACACATATAGCCGGGATAGATCTTATCAGGGATTTTGATGGAACTTTTTACGTGCTTGAAGATAATTTAAGGACACCTTCTGGTGTTAGTTACATGCTGGAGAACAGGGAAATCACCAAACGATTATTTCCTGATCTTATTCCACAATGTAAGGTCAGAAGCGTGACAGAGTATCCTTCGATACTTTATAAAAATCTACTCTCTCTTTCTCCTAGAGCCGTTTCCAATCCTACGATTGTGTTGCTTAGTCCTGGAATGTACAACTCCGCCTATTATGAGCATACTACACTAGCACGATTAATGGGCGTAGAGCTTGTAGAAGGAAGAGATTTATTAGTTCGTGATCATAAGGTATTCATGAAGACCACTACTGGACTACAGCAGGTTGATGTTATTTACCGGAGGGTAGACGATGACTTCATTGACCCGTTAGTCTTTAATCCATCGAGTGTGTTAGGTGTGGCAGGATTGATGAGTGCATACAGAAAGGGAAACGTCGCTATCATAAATGCTGTTGGAAACGGGGTGGCTGATGATAAAGCTGTTTACAGTTATGTTCCAGATATGATCAAATATTACCTGAATGAAGAGCCTTTGCTTAAAAACGTACCAACTTATGGACTGGATAAACCCGATGAACAGGCGTACGTTTTCGAGAATATCAATAAAATGGTTATAAAAAAGACTAATGGAAGTGGCGGATATGGTATGTTAATGGGCCATGCTGCGACGGAATCTGAAATCGACGAATATAAAATAGAAATTTTGAAAGATCCAAGAAACTTCATCGCTCAACCGACTATTAGTTTATCAAGTGCTCCATGCTACATTGATGGTATGCTTCATCCTAGAAGAGTGGATTTAAGGCCTTATGCACTATATGGCCCTGATGGCATTTCCATTGTTCCGGGCGGCTTGACCCGGGTTGCCCTAAAGGAAGGGTCACTAGTAGTCAATAGCTCACAGGGTGGTGGAAGTAAAGATACCTGGGTTTTATCATCTTAAAATAAAAATATGTTAAGTAGAGTTGCCTCAAGTTTATATTGGTTGAGTCGTTACGTAGAACGTAGTGATGGTATTTTAAGGATGATTAAAATTAACTATGCTTCTTCACAGGATACCATTCAGGAATTTACCTGGAATCCAGTTCTCCGCCTTTATAGTGGCGGTGATGAAGAAGATATATCCCGAATAAGGACAGATAGTAGGTCTGTAATCGAGTACCTGCTGTTTAATAGAAATAATCCCAATTCTATACTAAATATTATAACACTGGCCAGGGAAAATGCAAGAAGTGTTCAAGAGCACATAGCAAAAGATCTATGGCAGTGTTTGAATGATTATTATCATACAGTTAAAGATCCAAAGCTACTTTGGTATGTACAGAAGGATGATCCGCTCACAGCTCTGGATATCCTTGTCAAGCAAGTCATGCTCTATTATGGAACCGCAGATAGTACTATGGAGCGTGGTGAGATCAGGAGTTTTATGAGCATAGGAAAATACCTCGAGCGTAGTATACAATCGATTGATATTTTGGACACAAAATTTAATTCAATTAGCTCAGATCCAGATCTGCTTACAGATACCTCTTATTGGAAACATTTGCTGCTTTCTCTTGGAGGCTACGAGTTGTATTTAAAATCTTATAGAGAAGGGTTCACAGCTGATAACATCCTAGAACTTGTAATGTTAAATCGAGATTTCCCCCGGTCAGCAATTTATTCTGTTAATAATATACAACGATATTTTGTCCGTTTAAAAAGTGACAAAAACATTCAACATTATAATAATCTTTCTTTCAATATTGGTAGATTAACTAGTACCGTAACATACAATTCTGTTAATTCAATGAAGTCAGAAGGCTTGCACAATTATCTTTTGAAGATTAGAAACGAATTGTATGGAATAGCCAATCTGCTTGATGAATATTATTTTGCCAAATCTTAATCACTAGACGATGCCAGTATTTAAAATAAAGCACATTACAAATTATAAGTATGAAACACCTATTCGTGATAGTGCAAATCAGATAATCCTTTTTCCTATTAAGGATGAATTTCAAAAGGTAATTCTACATGATCTTAACATCTCAAATACTCCTGATGTGGACATATTTCTAGATTATTATGGTAATGAGGTTGGAGTTTTTACTCAAACAGAGCCTCATACCCAGTTGAAAATATATTCAAAGATTTACGTAGAGACTATAGAAAGACCTCTTCCACAGGATGATATCTTCTTAAAAGAGCAATGGGGGATGCTTGCTAACGTAAAAAATGATGTCGAGTTTATTGATTATTTAAAACAGAGCCACTTTGAAAGTGCTGATATGCTGCTCACTGCGTGTAGTAATATGCACAGCAAAGAAGATACACCATATAAGCTGGCGGTGAAGTTTTGCACTTATGTGTTTTCAAATTTCGACTATATTAAAGGTGTTACCACTGTGGATTCAACAATTGACGAGATTATTGGATTAAAGGCTGGCGTTTGTCAGGATTTCGCACATTTGTTAACCACAATGTTGCGTTTTGCGGGTATACCTGCGAGATACGTTAGCGGCTATATTTGTCCTAATAAAGATGGGATGCGAGGTGAAGGTGCTACACATGCATGGGCAGAGGCATATTTGCCTGATTATGGCTGGCTGGGGCTAGATCCTACAAATAACTGCATCGCAAATGAAAAGCATGTTAGGTTAGCTGTTGGTCGTGACTTCAGTGATTGTTCCCCTGTAAAAGGTGTTTACAAAGGTGGTCTGAGTCACATTCTTGAAGTGAATGTGTCAGTTGGGTATGGGCATGAGGATGATGACTTCGAAGCAGATACTTACTTTCAGCCCAAAGAAGTAAATTATAATAAACCAAGCGTAAATATGCCAGTCAAAAACAGTTATCAACGTTATATGGATGCTGTTTCAGAGCAGCAACAACAGCAGCAACAGTAATAATGCATCGTCTAGCAACTTTTTAGGAATCCTTAAAAAACCGTATTTTAGGGATTCTTAACAACCAAATATGAAGCTTAAGCTATTTTTAATCTTGTGTTTTTTACTGCCTGAAGGCCTAAAAGCTCAGGTAAAAGTCAATACAATAAAGTTCAATCGCAAAAGTGAGACTGTTTTTGATGTAAGCGGAAATTTGCTTCGTTTTAAATGGCCTACGGAAAACCAGCGTTTTGCCGAGGTTGTCTTAAATATGCTTCCTACGGAACCACTTTTCAAAAGCCTAAGCATTATCACGAAAGGAGCTGCAAAAGTAATTTCAAGCGATCTTGATCCAGTCTTTCTGTTAAGTATCGGTAGAAGGGATCTGTTATCTCAGAATGGATGGAATATATTTTTTGACAAAGTTCCTCTAAAACCTTATAAAACCTATCCCATAAAATTAAAAAAGACCAGTGCTGAGATTATCACAGTCGGTAATAGAACTGTGATTAAAATATCTGCGCTCAGTGCAGACAAATTTAATGGAGATTTAGAAATTACTTTTTATAACGGTAGTTCGATGTTCAACATTGCTGCGGTTGTAAGTACTATCGATGATGCAACTGCAATTGTTTACGATGCTGGACTGATTGACAAAAAATCTGGCTGGAAAAATATATCATGGACTAATACGAGTGATGAATTCATGACTTGCAGAGTAAAGCCAACTGATACTGCTAAAAATCTTGCAGTAAAATATCGAGCAATTGCGGCAAAGGGCCAAAATGGAGCTATTGCAATTTTTCCTGCGCCACACCAATATTTTTATCCACTCGACGAAGCCTTTAATCTCAAGTTTACCTGGTACGGTGATGATTACAGAAATGTTGTCGATGGTTTCGGTATGGGGATCAGGCAGGATTTAAAGGGAGATAATCGGTTTGTTCCATGGTTTAACGCACCACCGTTAACTAAGCAACGGCTAAATTTTTTCTGCTATCTAAGTGAGAAGGATGAACCGTCTGCATTTACCGAAATCAAAAAGTTTACTCATGAAGATACTTATGTAAAATTACCCGGATTTAAAACCATGTCTAGTCATTTTCACAATGAGTTTGTTATGAAAGTAATGATGGCAAATAAGGAAATGCCGCAAGTACCTGACTTTGTTAAAGTCTTTAAAAAGACAGGAATTGACATCGTCCATCTTGCAGAATTTCATTATACAGCGCATCCGCAAGGTCCTGACGAACTCAGACTGCTTGAGTTGAAGATGTTGTTTGACATGTGCAAAAAGTATTCTGACGATAAATTGCTTTTATTACCAGGAGAAGAGCCGAATGAATTTTTTGGAGGCCACTGGCTGGAGTTTTTTCCAAAGGAGGTTTATTGGATTATGTCTCGTAAAAAGGGGCAATCATTATTCGAGAACCATCCAGTTTATGGTAGGATTTATCATATTGGAGATAAGAACGATATGTTGAAACTTCTCGAAATGGAAAACGGGCTGGCCTGGACTGCTCACGCACGTACTAAAGGGTCTGTAAACGCACCAGATGTTTATAAGGATGAGGCTTTCTTTAAATCTGATCAATTTATGGGTGCGGCATGGAAAGCGATGCCTGCAGATCTTTCAGAACCAAAGCTTGGAAAGCGAGTGCTAGATTTGCTTGACGATATGAACAATTGGGGGGAAAAGAAAACGGTAATTACCGAGGCAGACCTTTTTACGATCACACCAGAAAATGAGATGTATGCTCATTTAAATGTGAATTATTTGATGATGGAAAAAATGCCTTCGTATTCTGAGGGTTGGCAACCTGTTTTAACTGCAATGCAAAAAGGGAAATTTTTTTCCAGTACAGGTGAAGTGTTAATTCCGAAATTAAATATAAACGGAAAAATTTCTGGAGAAACCATTACATTGGGTAAAACGGGAATAGCAAATATTCAACTGAAGTTAAATTGGACATTCCCGATGAATTTTATTGAAATAATATCGGGTGATGGAAAAAAGATTTATCGTGATAAAATCGATCTGTCGGATACCAAAGCATTCGGCGATAGGTTATTCCAATTCAAAACTAAACTTACAGGACGTAAATGGGTAAGAGTTGAAGCTTGGGATATTGCGGCAAACGGTGCATTTTCTCAAACGTTTTATATTGATAATTAGTGTTTTTCCTTTTCAATCTTCCTCAATTGACGGCAAAAATTCATATCAATATGCTAATTTGATACATAAAAATTGGGTACAGAAGACTAAATTTGAAATACACAGCCAAAGAATACTCACACAATGAAATTCAAAAAACCATTTTTCAGAAACCTGAATGGTCCTGTAATTGCCCTCTTGCTATTTGCGAGCCAGGTAAATGCCCAGAAAGTAAACATTGCATTAGAGACTAAGAGTAATGCTCTTGTTTTGCAAGCAGACGATAAGAAAAATTTAAATACCATATATTTCGGTAAAAAGCTCAGCAGCCCCACTGAGTATGAGCTTATCCCATCTCAGTTTAAGCAATCGGCAGAATATACAGGTGTTTTGAATTCCGCTTACACCTCATCGGGTTCTAGGAGTTTAATGGAACCAGCCATTACAGTAACCCATTCAGATGGAAATAACTCACTGGACCTTCGATATGTAAGCCATAGTATCAAAAAGGAGAGCGATGACGTATCACTGTTAAGTATTATTCTGAAAGATCCGATTTACGACTTCCAGGTAACCCTATACTACAAATCTTACTACAAAGATGATGTGTTAGAACAGTGGAGTGTGATTAAGCATAAAGAAAAAGGAAATGTTCTTCTTCAAAAATATGCCTCAGCAAATCTATATCTGAAAGCAGGCGGCTTTTGGCTGAATCAATATCATGGCGACTGGGCAAAGGAAATGCAACCTGAAGAGTCCAAAATTACTCATGGTATAAAAACTTTAGATACGAAATTAGGCACACGTGCAAATATATTTCAGCCATCTGTATTTATGATTTCAATGGATAAACCAGCTACTGAAGATGAAGGTACCGTCCTTTTTGGTGCGCTCGAGTATAGTGGAAACTTCAAAACAGATATTGAACTTGATTACTTGAACAACTTAAAAATCATTTCGGGTATAAACAACTATGCTTCCCCCTATACCCTTAAGCCGAATGAAGAATTTACCACCCCTGCATTCCTTTATACGTTTTCTACTACTGGGAAAGGTGTAGCTAGCCGAAACATGCACAATTGGGCAAGAAATTATAGAGTTTTAGATGGAAAAGGGGATAGGCTGACTCTATTAAATAACTGGGAATCAACATATTTTGATTTTAATGAAGCTAAACTTTTTGACCTGTTAAAGGATACTAAAAAGTTGGGAGTAGATCTTTTTCTGCTGGATGATGGATGGTTTGCTAACAAGTATCCACGCAACGGCGATGGGGCAGGCTTGGGAGATTGGGAAGAAAATAAAACAAAACTGCCAAACGGAGTTTCTTCTTTGGTTAAAGAGGCTAAAAGTAATAATGTAAAATTCGGCATCTGGATTGAACCTGAAATGGTAAACCCTAAAAGCCAGCTATATGAGCAACATCCTGATTGGGTGGTAAAACAACCTAAACGTGAGGAGTACTATTACAGAAATCAGTTGGTATTGGATTTAACCAATCCAAAAGTGCAAGATTTTGTATTTGGGGTGGTCAATGATCTATTCATCAAAAATCCTGAACTTGCATTTATTAAATGGGATTGCAACGCAGTGATATATAATGCATATTCAGCAACATTGGGTAACCAAAATCACTTCTATATTGAATACATGCGAGGCCTTTATAAGGTATTAGAGCGAGTCCGTGCAAAATATCCCACTGTGCCAATGATGTTGTGTTCTGGTGGAGGCGGACGCGTTGACTATGCTGCATTGAAATATTTTACTGAGTTTTGGCCAAGTGATAATACGGATCCATTGGAACGCATCTTCATTCAATGGGAGTACTCCTATTTTTATCCGGCTATTACATCATCAAACCACGTCACCGACTGGGGTAAACAATCGATTAAGTTTCGCACTGACGTGGCCATGATGGGCAAGCTCGGATTCGATATTGTGGTAAGCCATCTTAAAGACAACGACTTAAAATACTGCCAGGAGGCCATCAAAACGTATAATATAGTAAAGCCTATTATCTGGCACGGTGATCAATATCGCCTGGCAAACCCAAGAGAAGGAAGCGTGGCGTCTATGTTATATCTAAATGGGACAAAGACTTCCGGTGTCATGTTCAGTTATCTTGTAAATAATAGATACGATGAAGGCAGTAAAATGCCTGTTAAATTAAAAGGTCTCGATGCTGCTAAGAAATACAATATCAAAGAATTGAATATTTACCCTGGAACTAATTCAACAATTGATTCGAAAAAATCTTATACAGGAGATTTTTTGATGAATATTGGTTTCAACCCAAATGTCAACTCTGGTAGAACAAGTGTGATACTACAAATAGATGAAATAAAGTAGTAAGTTAATAATTATAAAACTTTATATATATGAGCATCAATTTCTTTAAAATTCTTCGAACTGGACTGTTGTTCTCCTCGATATTTCTCACGTACGAAACTACCCAGGCTAAGGTAAAATTACCTTCTGTTTTTGGAAACAACATGGTGTTTCAGCAAAAAACTAAAGCTTGGATATGGGGTAAAACGGATGCTGGTAAGATTGTAATTGTTAGCGCAACTTGGGCCAAGGCGCCAACATCAGTAGTTGCAGATAAAAATGGTGATTTTAAAATCGGGATAACAACTCCGTCGTTTGGGGGACCATATACAGTCACTGTAGATGATGGTGAAAAGACCGTACTTAACGATGTGTTGATTGGTGATATTTGGGTTTGCTCAGGACAGTCAAACATGGAAATGCCAGTGGCCGGTTGGGGAAAGATTGATAATTATGAGCAGGAGATTAAGGATGCGAACTATCCAAAAATAAGATTGCTACAGGCAAATCACGTGACTAGTAATTCACCACTAGCCGATGCAAAGGTATGGGAGGGTGGATGGAAAACCTGTAATTCAAAGAATATCCCTGAATTTTCTTCCGTAGCCTATTTTTTCGCCAGGGAAGTGTTTAAAAAAACTGGTATTCCGATCGGTTTAATTCATACCAGTTGGGGAGGGACAATTGCTGAGGCCTGGACGAGTGGGGCAACGCTAAAGACAATTCCGGATTTTGTTTCAGCAGTACAGAAGATTGAATCCTCAACGCAGAAAGGCAAAACTCCTTCAGTGGAAGAACAGTTAGTAACTTGGAGTAAGCTGGTTTTAATTAATGACGCAGGCCTTAAGGGCGGTGATGCTGGTTGGCACTCTGCTTCATTTGACGCCACCTCATGGAAATCGATAACCCTACCAGCAAGCTGGGAAACTAGTGGAATGGATAATGTGGATGGAGTCGTTTGGTTTAGAAAAACAATCAATGTCCCGGAAACATGGGTGGGTAAAGAGGTTAGAATAAGTCTGGGGCCTATTGACGACAATGACGTAACATTTGTTAACGGACTTAAGGTAGGCGAAACCGTTGGTTATAACAATAACAGAGTATACAATATACCGGCTGAGCAAGTTAAGTCTGGTTCATTGGTCATCTCAGTTAGAGTTACCGATACTGGTGGCGGAGGAGGCATCTATGGAGGAAAAAATATACTTGCAATTTCTTCTTCAAACGGCGAAACGATTTCGCTTAACGGGGAATGGAAATTTAAGCTAGGATTGGATTTCAAAACTATAGCTCCAATGCCGGTAAATAGTGATGGTCCCAACAGAACCACTGTACTATACAATGCAATGATTAATCCATATTTACAATTTCCAATTAAAGGAGCAATCTGGTATCAAGGTGAAAGTAATGCAGATAGGGCTAATCAGTACCGCGTCTTATTTCCAGCAATGATTGAAGATTGGAGAAAAAGCTGGAAACAGCCTAACTTTCCTTTCTACTTTGTTCAACTTGCTAATTTCATGAAGGTAGATTCTGAGCCCGTTCCTTCCGCCTGGGCGGAGTTAAGAGATGCTCAAAGGCAAGCATTGTCTCTGCCAAACACCGGCATGGCCGTGGCGATTGACATTGGGAATGCAGCAGACATTCATCCCAAGAATAAGCAAGATGTCGGCAAAAGACTGGCACTAATTGCACTGGCTAAAGATTATGGAATTAAAATACCTTTTACTGGTCCTGTTTATAAGTCACAACAGACGAATGGCAACTCTGTCAAACTAAGTTTCACTGGAATTGAAAGCGGTTTGAAAACAAAGGATGGTGGAAAAGTTGAGGGCTTCGCTGTTGCGGGTGCAGACAAGAAATTTCATTGGGCAGATGCGAAAATTGAGGGAAACCGAATTATAGTAAGTAGTACTGAGGTACCAAATCCGGTTTCGGTTAGATATGCATGGGCCAACAACCCAATCTGTAATCTGGTAGATGGATCAGGCCTACCTGCATCACCATTCAAGACAGATAATTGGCCGGATATGACTCTGGGTAAAAAATAGCTTTCATTAGATCGGCTTTTTTCTAAAAACCCAGTAGGTTTGCAGCAGATAATTGAATCCCAGCGAAACAATAATGTCAACAATGATACGGCTGAATTTGTAGTTAATCTTTAGCCAATTTGTAAACAAATAAGTGCCGGTGCTTTTCAGAAAGATACTTCCGGCAACAACGAAGATAAATCTAACAAGTTGGTCTCCTACGGGAGTCCAGCTTGTTTTGCCAGCTTTAAAGGTCCAATACCGATTTACTAAGAAGTTGAATATAGCTCCTACAACGCCGCTTATAGCTATAGAAATAGGATAGTATACACCCAGCACTTCTGTGCAGAATATCATCACCCCATAATCGATAAGTCCCCCTAAAAAAGCGGAAAGTTGAGCTTTAGCGAAGACAAAGACAGCATTGTTTTTATTCATTAGGCACTATTCTTCTTTGGAAGTTTTTCCAATCGCTCAGCATTATCACGAATATCACCAAGTTTTAAGAGCTTTCTGGTATCAAGGATATTGATAATGAAAAGAGCTATACACATTCCTGTAGCAAAATATTCAATCAGATGCGGTTGTACGACTTCCACAACTAAAATAATAGCAAGAATTACTCGAACTTCAGTAGGGCCGACGATTCCTGAATCAATACTGTAGACATCTGTGATCTTGTATCGAAGTTGTGAAATGATCATAGCCCACCCATACAGCACAACGAAGACAAATGCAATTAGTTCAAATTGATTTCGTGCATAAACCATGTAACCTAAACCAATAAGCACTGTGCCCACCCAGTCCATGATGATATCAAGTGAGAAACCAAACCATTTTCTTGGAATATTGCGATAATAAGCGATACGCCCGTCAAGGGAATCTCCAAGCCAATTGATAGTTAGACCAAGTATACCCAAAAGCATGTAAGGACGGTCGAGGTAAGTCGCCAAAACAAACCCTAGCAAAACAAGTACGGATCCTGCGGTACCAATAACCGTAAGCATATTAGAAGTGACAAAATCTGGAACTCGCTTTACAAGGTATGATATCGTTGCTTGCTCCGGCTTGCTTAATAAATTTGTCCTTTTTCTATCCTGAAATATTCTTTTTAAGGTGCCGGTTTCAGGATCGGGAGTTGCATCTATATCTTTTACTTTGCTGTTTTCCATTCGGATCTTGTAGTTCTGCTTTTTTTATTGCAGTACAAAAGTATATAATTTAACTTGTACCGTCTTTTCTTTTCAACTCAATAACCGTTATTTCCGGCCAGATACCTACACGCCCAGAGAATCCTATGAATCCGAACCCTCGGTTTACATTTAAATACATTCCATTAATATGTTTTATTCCAGCCCAATGTTTATATCGGTATTTCACCGGACTCCATTTTACACCTAACGCTTCTATGCCAAATTGCATGCCATGAGTATGGCCGGAAAGGGTGAGATGAACTTTTGAACTATATTTAATTACCTCTGCTTCCCAATGTGATGGATCGTGAGACAGTAAGATCTTGAAATCATTTGGTAAGGTTCCAGAAAGTGCTTTCCTTAGGTCACCCCGTTCACCAAAACCGATACCCCAATTTTCTACTCCTGCTAGAGTTAATTTATCATTTCCTTTATGCAGTTCGACATGTTCATCGAGCAACAATTTATATCCTAGCTCTTTATGATAAGACTTTAACCGCTGTAGGTTTTCTTTCTTGCTATGTTCAGATTCCCACTTAACGTAATCACCGTAGTCATGGTTTCCTAATATGGAAAACTGTCCAAAAGGCGCTTTTATTTGGCTGAAGCGTTCTATCCAGGGTTTAATCTCATCAGCTTTATTATTAACGAGGTCGCCAGTGAACACAAAAACATCGGATTTTTGTGCTTTAATCATATCAATTCCTCTTTGTACAGCATTTACATTGCTAAAACTCCCTGAATGCACATCAGAAATCTGCGTAATGGTAAATCCGTCGAAGCTTTGTGGCAAATCATCGAAATAAAGCGTGTGCCGCAAAACACGATAGGCATACTTTCCCCGAACTATACCGTAGATAAAAATCAAAATCAAAAACCCGGCAACAATAAGATCAAATTTAATCCATGTGACACTCCTTGGCACACGAGCAATAAGGTAATAGGCATCTCCAGCAAGCAGTAGAACCATAAATAGAACCTCGGCGGCAAATAGCACTAAAAATAGATGTGTAGCAATTTTGAACAGAACGCCCATTCCCAGAGTCTGAATTTTTGAGATAGAATACGCTAGCATGGCGGTTGAAACAGCGACAAATGTCCAGAAGAACAATGGGACTGATGGATGAGTGAAAGCAACCATTAGACCCGAAAGAACATACCAGTTTAGTAAAAAGAATAGTATAGCGATTACAAGTAAAGGAATTACGTTTAGTTTTCTTTTCATGATCAAATTAAAGCTAGCAAAATTACCCCTTAGTAGTTAAAGACTGCTCAACCTAACATAATTTTACAATAGTTCAATATTGATAAATATGAATTTAATAAACAACCCTTGGATAAGTTATGCCTAAATGAGAATTTGTTTTACAGGCAGTTTTTTATAGTTTTATAATTACATAATATTGTAACTATGAGTTTTGTTAAAGAATTTAAAGAATTTGCTGTCAAAGGAAGCGTAATGGACCTCGCTGTAGGTGTCATCATCGGTGGCGCCTTTGGTAAAATTATTGAGAGTGTTGTTAAAGATTTAATCATGCCCTTAGTATCGTCTATTATTGGTTCTGTAGACTTCAGTAACATGTATCTTGTATTAAAGGGTCTTGTGCCAGATGGTATTTCGCTGGAAGAGGCACGAAAGGTAGAAAATGTAGTGGTATTTGCTTACGGTAATTTCATCACCGTAGCTATAAACTTTTTTCTTTTAGCACTTGCAGTTTTTCTACTTGTTAAGGGAATAAATTCGCTTAAACGAAAAGAAGCTGCTGCGGCTCCAGCTCCTGCTCCAGCACCTTCGAAAGAAGAGGTCCTTTTGACTGAAATTAGAGATTTGTTGAAAACGAAATAGTCTAATAAGACCTTTTTATCTTCGGATCGGTTACCACAATATAATCGCCCAAATGCTTGTATTTTTCCCAATTAGGATTGGAGAAATCATCAGCATAGAAACATGATATATTGGATAGGCTTAAGTCTGCTCGCTGCTTTTTAAACTTGGCGAAAGTGCCGAGTTGGTCGTCACTATGAAAGCGACCGTTAATCTGTAATATTTTTGTGCCCTTGTGCTTCTTGATATATTTTGTTATTGACCATGCCATTGTAGCATCCCAGAGGTTCTGCGTTTGATATATTTTCATCTGTCCCATTCGGTGGGCTCCCATCATTTCAATAAATTTAGAATAGTATTTTCCTCCGGCTGTATCTATTGGTAATGGTGGGAGAAATGTTCTCGAGCTTTTGGATAGTAACTTCAAGCCAGCCAATCCAGATTTCGTAACCAGATTGCTATATCTTGTTGCCGCATTCGCTGCGGTAACGTCTAAGCCCTTTTCTTTAGCGAATTCGATAAGGGGCTTGTAGTCCTTATAGTTGTTCCAAGCTCGGGATTCTTTAATGAAGTTTTTCTCAGAAATGTTGCCACTTAGGTATTCGTCAAGTATTACCTGCACATCAGTGTGAAACATCTCCAAACTGAGTGCCGTTTTTGGGTAGGATGAAAATAGTTGTTTGAAAAGGTCGGCTTCCAGCCAATGGCCAACTGAATCATTGTGCTCCTCACCAAAAAAAATGACGTCAACATCCCTCAGACTCATCACAAGTTCTTGGGAAGTGATGATCCTACTATTTTTAACATCGTAAATCTTATAATCATTGCTTTGCGCAATGAGCATAAAAGGCAAGCAAGTAATGATCAGAACGAAAAGCTTTCTCATGGTACAAATAAACGGATTTTTTTCACCGATTAAATAGTGAGCTTCACCGATGATTATCAGCGGTAGAAATTTTGGGCATTGCTGGCGTTTATTCTGCTGCCTACATTTGAATCAGCAAAACGAAATAGTAAACCCGATAATCAATTAGGTCGGCTAATTGAATTATTAAGGATAAAGGAATATATTTAGAGCACAAGAATATGGATAAGTTCACAAATAATAACTCAAGTAGAGTATGGACAGGGGTAGTCATAATGGTCATTGGACTAGTGCTTTTTCTAAGGAATCAAGGGTTGGATATACCCGGATGGATCATTAGTTGGCCAATGCTGCTCATAGTAATCGGTTTATTGGTCGGATATAAGCGCAATTTCTCTGGTGGAGGTTGGTTGGTAATGATCTTAGTTGGTGGCTTTTTTACGCTAGGAAAAATAACTGACTACAGTTTTTCTAAATATTACTTCTCGGTTGCTTTTATAGCTCTTGGCCTTTTTCTTATTTTTAAACCAAAAGCAATTTGCAAAAAGAAAACTAAGACGATTTGGGACAAAGCGCCTAATGATTTTGTTGATTTGAACTCGTCTGAGCATGCAGGAGAGGGCTTTGTAAAGACCGATACAGAAGATGATGATATATTAGATTCCGTGAATGTATTCGGTGGGAGCCAACAACGCATCTTTTCTAAAAAATTTAAAGGGGGAGATGTAATTGCCATCTTCGGGGGATGTGATATAAATCTCACTCAGGCAGATTTTAATGACATAATAACGCTTGATGTAGTAGCTATATTTGGTGGCTGTAAAATTATTGTACCTCCTGGATGGGAAGTGAAATCTGAGGTGACGGCAATATTCGGAGGAATGGACGACAAGCGTGCCGTTGGCCCATTATCTACCGATGGACCCAGAAAAATTTTAATCGTCAAAGGAGTAGCGCTATTCGGCGGGGTCGATATACGAAATTTTTAACCTTCGAAGCTTTGACAACCAGACCGCTATCCGTACCTAAAATTCAACAAATTGCGGCCATTATCTTTTCGGTATGGGTGGCAATTTTCGTGTTTTTGTTTCATTATTCGCTCAATTTTACATTGTTGATTTCTTGTGCAGACAGCTTAGTAACTAATGGATTGCTCGCAGTTGGTTGTGTAATTTTAAGCAATCTACTGGGTTATTATCAGCCGAAAAATGAAACTATTCTTTTTGTTTTTGTTTTAACTATAATGTTGGGGCTGATTATTACCGTTATCAGTAAAGTTGGGCTGAATATGCTCTTTCCAGACGATGAGACCTATCAGAGCTTTCTTGACCTTTCATTAATCATCAGATTCATTATTACGTTTGTATTTCTAGCCTGGTGTGCACTAGCAAACATTTTATGGTATCGATTAGAAGAGCAGTCTGCCACTCAAGAGCGATTGCTTACTGCTCAAAATTTATCGAAGGAGGCTGAATTGAATAAGTTACGGCATCAATTACAGCCTCATTTTTTATTCAATAGCCTCAACTCCGTTTATGCGCTAACAATCCTTAATCCCAAAGAAGCAGGAACTATGATCACTAAGTTAGCCGCCTTCTTACGTGGAACACTAAAAAGGGATGACGAGGTTTGGGTTAATGTTCAAGAGGAAATGGAGTATATACAACTCTATCTTGATATCGAAAAGGTGAGGTTTAGCCATCGTTTAACTATAGATGTCAAGATCGACGAGGAAAGTTTGCCGCTCTGTTTACCCGGTACGCTACTTCAACCAATAGTTGAAAATGCGATAAAGTTTGGACTCTACAATACGTCTGCAGCCATTACCATTTCCATTCATGTTAAGGTCGAATACCAAATGTTGACGATCCGGGTGACGAATCCCTATGATCCTGAAATGAAAGCAACTGGAGGTACAGGATTTGGACTAACCGCTATAAAGAGAAGGCTTTATTTACTTTTTGCAGACGAGAACTTACTGAAAACTAAATCTACCGAAGACAAACTATTTATAACAACGCTAAAAATACCTCAACACCATGATAAGAACCATACTAATTGATGATGAATCGCTTGCGAGAGACATTGTTAAACATCACCTAAGCAGCTTTCCCGATATTGAAGTAGTTGCTGAATGCAGTGATGGTTTTGAAGGGCTTAAAGCAATTACCCAGCATCAGCCTGACTTTATTTTTCTTGATATCCAGATGCCCAAGATCAATGGATTTGAAATGTTAGAGTTAGTTGAGAATTCACCAGCTGTGATTTTTACTACTGCTTTTGACGAATATGCAATTAAAGCATTTGAAGTTAATGCAGTAGACTATCTTTTAAAACCAATTGAAAAGAGCAGATTCGATCTCGCTATGCAAAAACTCCCTTCAAGGCTGAGCGCAGGCGACAATTCAGCTGGTAATGACGATCTGCTTGAATCTACAGCAATGAGCCCCGCACAGCACAATAGGGTAGTGGTTAAGAAGAACGGTGTAATAAAGATTATTGCAGTTTCAGATATTCATTATCTGGAGGCAGATGATGACTACGTCAAACTAAGTACAACGGATGGAATGTTTCACAAAAACAAGACCATGAGTTTTTTTGAGAGAACCCTCGATGTTGGGCAATTTACGAGGATTCATCGTTCATATATCATTAACCTGGCACAGGTTACTAAGATAGAGCTTAAAGAAAAGGATAGCTACATTGTGCTACTAAAATCAGATATTTGGCTGCCTGTGAGTAAAACGGGATATGCCAAATTAAAGGCCGCACTAGGTATATAGAAAATCGAAATTCTATTTGCAATTAGAAAATAATCAAACTATATTTGCACCTCTTATTTAAAAAAACAGTTAAGATATAATACAGTTATGAAAAGAACATTCCAACCTTCGCAAAGAAAGAGAAGAAACAAGCATGGCTTCCGCGAAAGAATGGCTACAGCAAACGGTAGAAGAGTATTAGCTTCACGTCGTGCAAAAGGAAGAAAAAGATTAACGGTTTCAAGCGAAGGCCGTCATAAAGCATAATTTTTGATTGCAGCACTTAGGTGTTAGCAGATCAGAACATCTGCAAGGTTGCATCAAAATATGAATACACTCACTAAAGAAGAACGGTTATGTAGCAGAAAGTCAATCGATCTGCTATTTAAGAACGGTTCTTCTTTTTTGTTATACCCTTTCCGGGTGTCTTACCTTTTAATCGAAACTCCCCATGAGTTTCAAGTTCAGGTTGTCATTAACGCTTCAAAGAAGCGGTATAAAAGGGCGGTAGACCGCAATTTGATCAAGCGTAGAACACGCGAGGCTTATCGCCTTCAAAAGCAAGCGCAACTGTACGATTCAATTCCCAAATCTGATAAATTGTTATTATTGTCGGTTCAATTTGTTGGAAAACGGATCTATGATTACGCTTTTTTCGAAAAAAAGCTATCTGGAGTTTTCAAAAAGCTACTTAATAATTTAACAGTCGATGACTCGCCTTCAGCAAATCTATAAAGGCTTACTTAACTTGATTGGTTGGCTTCTTTTGGGGGTTATAAAGCTTTATCAATGGCTATTATCTCCATTACTTGGCGCCAATTGTCGATATCATCCTACTTGCTCACAATATGGTCTTGAAGCGATTAAAAAGTATGGACCTTTTAAAGGAGGTTGGCTTACTTTGAAGCGCATTGGTCGCTGTCACCCGTGGGGCGGTCACGGCCATGACCCTGTTCCTTAAATAAAACTCTTAATTTTGTATCATGGCACTTATACTTCAATTAGAAACCGCAACTCAGGTATGCTCAGCTGCATTATCGCAAAACGGTAATACAATCGCCGTAAAGGAGCTTCAGGCGAATAATATTCACGCTGGCAGTTTAACGCTGTTCATAAAAGAAGTTATGGAAGTTGCTGGATTCTCTTATTCTGATTTGGATGCTATAGCGGTGAGTAAAGGACCTGGATCTTACACGGGATTGAGAATTGGGGTGTCTACGGCTAAAGGCTTATGCTTTGCTTTAGATAAGCCATTGATCGCAATAGGTACACTTGGTATGATGGCAAAAGGCTTTCTTAGAGATAATCCTGATTTCGATGGTTTGATTTGTTCAATGATTGATGCTAGAAGGATGGAAGTTTTTACCTCAGTATTTGATTGCACGCTTACAGTGGTTCAGGATGTGTCTGCTAAAATAATTGATGAGCAGAGTTTTCTAAGCGAATTAGGCCAGGGTCAAATAATGTTTATCGGTGATGGTGCTGAGAAATGTAAAGCAGCTATAACCCACCCCAATGCTGCTTTCTCCACTGAGAACTTTAATTCAGCAGTAAATATGAGCGAGCTGTCATTCGACGCTTTCTTAAACACAAGGTTCGAAGACTTGGCCTACTTTGAGCCATTCTATCTAAAGGAATTTTTATTAACTACTCCGAAGACTAAGTGACCTCTACTTTTTTCTTGAAAAGACACTAAAAAGACGCCTAAAGAAGCTAGACTCGTTGTCATTTATTCCTGGCATCGTACTACTATTCTGAGGATGCTCTACAATTCTTCCAAACTTAAAACCAACTCCCATACAAAATGAAGCACTATTGTAACCTGTTCCTACCTTCGCGTCCCGAGCAGAGACACCATTAAATTGTGAAACTGATTTAAATATATTATCCGAACCGAGATATACTTCGAAATTGGGTGTCTTATACATTCCCTGTAATCCAAAAAGCAATAGTCCATCTATATTATAGTTAGGAATTGCACTTAGAGAAAACTCGTTGTAACTAAACTTATTTACGAATGCTACTTCCCCACCTTTATAAAACACGTTTTTAGAAAGAATTAGACTAGGTGTATAATAATTGAAAGTCTTAGAAATCAGGAAATCAATTTTTGCATTTGTGAACGCATAAAATGCCTTTCTTGAAGAATTTTCCAGAACTATATCCGTGATTTTATTGCCAACTTCATCAGAAGTTAAGGTGTCGGGATTCGCAATGAGGGTGGTACGGTCGAAGTTTGCGATAGCGGAGCCTTTTCCCCATCGAATAACACCAAGGTCTTTCAGGTTTGCCATAATAAATAGCCCGTTTTTTGCGGTGTAGGTCGTTCCTAAAGTCACTGAAACACCTGGGTTTTTGAATGATGGGACCAGATCTCTTTTTCGTAGTTCATCACCGTATAAAAAACTGGCTTTGTAGTAACCTTGAAGTTTTACAAGAATATCTTTTTCCAAACCTTGCTGCGTAAAGTTTGATTCTGTGATATTAAGTCTATTGTAAGTAATGCCACTCAGCAAGCTGAGCTTAGCACCAAAAGCAAGCTTCTTATTATAGTTTTCACGATAACTTAAACTAAATTGATGATAGCTTTGAGCCAAACCCTTATTGTTAAATGCTTCGTCAAAGTTTGTTAGACCGCTTTCTTCCAATCTCTTAAAAGACTGTATTAGAGCGACTGTTTCATTTGTATAATCAACCCTACCTTCAGATTTAACTTGCCAGGAAAGTCCAATTTCTTTTTGATACTTGTAGGAATGGAATATTCTTAGTGTGGCTAGATATACATTTGAAGTTACCGAGAGTGTGTTGTAATGATTTGAACCCAAAGGAAGATTCCCCACTTCATACTTCCTTTCATTAACCAGTGTGCGAACGAAGTCGTTATTGCCTTTGTTTGAAATTGTAATACCAAAGTTTGGTAAAAAAAAATTTGAGCTAAACTTTCTGGAATAATCCAGCATAAACGTTTTTTGCGCAGGGTTCTCAAAGCCGTCGAATATTGTTTGTGTATTAAACAAGCCAAACTGTTGTGCCTCCAGACGGTTAAAAGAAAGACATAAAAGCAGGAGTATTGCGTTTCTTCTCAACATATTTTCGGGTATTGCAATAAAGTTAATGTTTAATTCTTGTGTTACGGGGAGATCGATGAAGAATCTGTTGCTTTAATAATTGGTTTCTTAACCATTAACAGGTTGCTTAAGAACTTGTAGTTATCGCTACTCAATTGTAAGGAAAGCGAAGAATAACTTTTGAGCCCTTTATCAGAATATATATGTCTAAAAAACGGAAGGTATAAATTCTGTTGAATGATGCGCGAGGAGTTTTCCAGATTAATGAAGAAGTGGATGTTAGAGGTTACGGGTAATTGTTCCATAGCGTTGCCGTAACTGGCACTACTTATAAGTAGCCTATTGTTTTTATAACTATTTAAAAAATCTTCCAATGTACTCGCATTGTTGGCGAAAACCATATAATTGTCGAATATAGCGTAGTATGGTCTTTTGAAATTACTGAATGCTGCACCGTAAAATGCATACAACAAGCCACTGACCTTTAGAGATTTAATATCTTCATTGTAAGTCGTGCTCAATTCTAAAAGAAGCTGTTCGAGCTTATCTCCGTTCGTCAGGTTAATTGCACCTATCTTCTCCGAGGTACTCAGTTGGAAGGTAATGATTTGATCATTAAAAAAGGCTGGTAATAACTTCTCTGAATCTATTCGATAGGTTTTATTAATACCTTTGATAACCTCGTCTATTTTTTGATCTTCCTTATTGTTTTTCAACCACTGAGTTAATGACTTTCTGAACCTAGGATAATCCGCGATACCATAAGCAGTATAGTTTGCGGTATTTTCTGGTAAAATATTGGAAATGTCAATCTTCGTAGCTGGGGAGTTCACGAATAGCTTGTAGTAATTATTATTCTGAAGGGTCGTTGTCCCAGTTAGCAAAATCTTCTCTTTGCTATAGTTATAAATGAGGGCCGAGTATGCATGTTGGTTATTTAAAGGTGTCAATTCTCCCGATAACTTTCCAGGCATTGTGACCTTAAGGAGGGTTGGCAATGATTCAAAATTCACATATACTTCTGCCAAACTATTTTTAGCTATTCTGCTGTTTGTCTTAATGAATTCAGCAAAATTATTGGTTTTTTCTGTTGACGTTGTTAGTGCCTTTTTTACAAGATCCATTGAGGTTGAAAGCACTAGCAAATTATCTTTTATGCCAGCGAAAAAGATGGTGCTGTCTTTTAAGGAAATGGTGATGATTTCTTTTGAGAAGTCTAAAGTGGCTTTGCCGGTTTTTAATGTTTGCAATAGTTGATCTGCTTTAAAATCAGGACCGATTTGGGTGCTGTAAACAAAATCAATGGATTGGTCATGACCGGGGTTTAAACCTAAATAAATGCTTTGATGGTCAATAATCCTACGTAGTCCCGGGATACTTAGCAGCTCTTCGTTAAGAGCCACCAATTGACTGAACTTTTCTCCCCCGATAAGTTCCTGCAATAAATTCTGACCCTTCAAAATATCGATGATACTTTGATCGTTCTCAAAAGAAAAGATTAAGGACGAGTTAGCCGCTGCAACATACAAACTATGCTTATTGCTTTTTTGCTCAAAGTTTAAGCCTGAAAAGTACAAGTAGGCCATGGTGACGATGGCAATTAATAACGCGATGATTATAAATACGATCTTTTTCATGTGCTGTGTAAGCAAACTTAGAGAAATTGTTTGTCTTTAGTAGGTGTTAGAAGACAATTTTATATAAGTTTGCTTTCTAAAAAGCTGGTTATTATGAGTAAAAGGATTTTAATTACCGCGTCTTTGTTTGGAGCTATTGCTGTAATTCTTGGTGCTTTCGGTGCCCACGGGTTAAAGAACTTGATTAGTCAGGATGCATTAGCAATCTGGTCGAAAGGGGTGGAATATCAGTTCTACCATGCGTTTGCGCTTTTATTCTTATCTCAACTCACAGAAAGTAAGTGGACCAGACTGGCCTATGGCTTTTTTACCTTTGGAATCATCTTCTTTAGCTTTTCTTTATACCTGCTGGCCACAAGAACCGTTACCGAAATTTCATTCATAAATTACATAGGGCCAATTACACCAATTGGAGGTTTGTTGTTAATAATTGGCTGGGGAATGTTATTGTTATCTGCTCTAAAAAGGAAGTAATGTTGGATCTTCATGAGCCGGACTTCATAGAGCGGGAAACCCTATTCATAGAGGTGGTTTTGCCACTGTCATTGGCAATGAACTATGTCTACCGGGTACCATTTGAGCTCAACGACGAGGTCGCCGTAGGAAAAAGGGTGGTTGTTCAGTTCGGTAAACACAAAATATATACTGCACTAATAAAAGCGATAAGTACACAGGCACCGGAGGTGTACGAAGCAAAGTACATCATCGATGTAATTGATGTTCATCCTATCATAACAGAAAGCCAACTCAGGTTATGGGATTGGATGACCAATTACTACCTATGTAATGAGGGTGATGTGATGTCAGCCGCCTTACCCACTGGCTTAAAACTCGCCAGTGAAACCATCATTGTGTTGAAAGAGGATGCCTTTCCAGATGAACTCGTGTTTACAGAAAAGGAACAAATTATTCTTGATGCCTTTAGAAGTCGGCCAAGATTAACCATCGACGATGTATCTGCATTGCTCGGACAAAAAACAGTCTATCCAATCATAAATTCCTTGCTGGGAAAGGGAATGGTTTACATTGCGGAGGAAGTGCTGGAGAAATATAGGCCTTTACTTAAATCGTTTGTCACTTTAAATCCTTTCTATAAAGACGAAGCCAACTTAAAGCAGTTGTTCAGTGTTTTAGAACGGGCACCTAAGCAACTAGATGCCTTCCTAGTTTATTTAAAATTATCGAAAAGACAACCTCAGATCTCTAAACAAGAATTACTGGAGGAAAGCAATTGTGGAGCTTCAGCATTTAAAGCATTACAGGATAAAGAGATTTTCGCGGTAACTAAGCGGCCTGTAAGCAGGCTGCAGGATAATTCCGATGATTTCATCATGAATTTTACGTTAAGTGACGCGCAAAATACTGCACTTCAGGAAATTGAACAAAATTTCCTGAATAAAGATGTTGTATTGCTACATGGGGTAACCGCATCTGGTAAAACACAGATCTATATTAAACTGATTGAGAAAGCAATTGAAAATGGGGGACAAGTATTATTCCTACTTCCAGAAATTGCCCTCACCACTCAAATCGTGGAGCGTATACAACGATATTTTGGTGACGCTATAGGCGTATATCACTCTAAGTTCAACAATAATGAGCGGGTTGAGATCTGGAACAAAGTCTTAAACGGTCAATACCGGGTAGTCCTTGGCGCAAGGTCAGCGGTCTTTCTTCCTTTTAAAGAATTAAAGCTAATCGTTGTAGATGAAGAACACGAATCTTCCTATAAACAACATGATCCTTCACCACGTTATCAGGCGCGGGATGCCGCAGTGTATATCGCCCATCTGCACGGAGCGAAGATTGTTTTAGGCTCAGCAACGCCATCGATAGAAAGTTACTACAATGCAGCCACAGGTAAATATGGCCTCGTTACTTTAAAACAGCGATTTGGTGGCGTAGAACTGCCTGTTCAGGAGGTAATTAGCATTGCAGAAGAAAGCAAGAAAAAAAAGATGGTTTCCTACTTTTCAAGTAAGCTCATTGACGAGATTACATTGACTCTGGAGAACAAGGAACAGGTAATTCTCTTTCAAAATAGAAGAGGCTATGCAACCATCCTCATTTGTGCAACCTGCGGCTACGCACCAAAATGCGTGAACTGCGATGTAAGCTTAACCTACCACAAAACTAGCGGAAAACTCCACTGCCACTATTGTGGCTACCATCAAAGTAGCATAAACCTCTGTCCTGCTTGTGGATCCGTTCACATTGAACAAAAGGGCTTCGGTACAGAAAGGGTGGAAGAGGAGCTTAGCCTAATCTTTCCAGATGTTAAGATTGCCAGGCTGGATGTAGACAGCACGCGTACTAAGAACGGTCTCCAACAGATCATTTCAGAATTTCAAGAGAAGAAGACAGATATTTTAATAGGCACCCAGATGGTGGCTAAGGGGTTGGATTTTGATAACGTAACCCTGATAGGTGTCATCAATGCTGATACGCTTCTTAATTTTCCTGATTTTAGAGCCTTTGAACGGAGCTACCAATTGCTGGCCCAGGTTGCTGGGCGTGCAGGTCGGAGGGACAAGCAGGGTAAAGTAATTATTCAGGCCTACGATCAGAACCATAGGATCATCAATCAAGTGATAGATAATAAATATCTGGAGATGTATCACGAGGAGCTGGAAGAAAGGAAGAGGTTCAATTACCCCCCATTTACAAAGCTCATTTTTATCAACATCAGACATAAGGATGCAGACTTGCTTAACGTGGCCGCACAGAAGTTTGCAACTGTACTTCGAGTACAACTAGGATCCAGGGTTTTAGGACCCGAACAACCTTTGGTTTCCAGGATCAGAAATTATTACATCAAACAAGTGATCATTAAAATTGATAAAAATACTTCAGTAACCAAGGTTAAATCTGTCTTGAAAAAGGTCATACTTCAATTTCAATCCGACAAAGAGTACCGTGGTGTAAACTTCCAGGTTGATGTTGATCCATATTAATTTATTAGGATTGATTCTGTGTGAATTAGATTTTTATTATCCTTTTAAAGCATATCAGGTGCTCGTATTAGATTTCTAAAAACTATTTTTGATTGCGATGGCATACAAATTTGTTGACAATTACAGAGAGCAGGGTGCAAGAAAGAAGTTGGTATTACACCTGGCCTCTAGAGGTATTGAAGACAAAAATGTACTAAAGGCGATAGGAAAGATCCCAAGGCACTTCTTTTTTGACGAAACATTCTGGAATCAGGCTTATCGAGATATTGCATTTCCTATCGGCGATGGTCAAACCATCTCACAGCCCTATACAGTGGCTTACCAAAGCGAATTGCTTCATATTAAAAGAGGTGATAAAGTTCTGGAAATTGGTACTGGATCAGGTTACCAGACCTGTGTCCTTATGGAGCTTGGAGCAAACGTATATACTATAGAAAGACAAGAAAGCATTTATAAACATACCATTAAAGTTCTACCTGGAATGGGTTACAATGCACACTTCTTTTTTGGTGATGGCTCTCGGGGGATAGCTGATCAAGCTCCCTACGATAAAATAATTGTCACAGCAGGCGCTCCATTCGTTCCCGAAATTCTTTTAAAGCAGTTGAAAATTGGCGGTGTTTTGGTTATACCTGTGGGTGACGAGCGTTCGCAGAAAATGGTTACTGTAATTCGTATAAGTGAATCAGACTTTGATAGAATAGAACTAGATACCTTCAGGTTCGTACCTTTAGTTGGTGATCAAGCTTGGTAAATTAGATTTTCATTGCTCTATCCATTTCTCTTTTCGACTCTCGATCTTTGATACTGTCTCGTTTGTCAAACTCTTTTTTACCTGTCGCCAATGCAATTTCAATTTTAGCAAAACCGCGCTCATTAGTAAAAATGCGCAAGGGCACAATAGTGTAACCTTTTTCTTCACCCTTCACCTTTAATTTCCTCAATTCCTTCTTTTGTAATAGAAGTATCCTATCTCTTTTTATGTCATGATGATGAAAGGAGCTGTGACTGTATTCAGAGATATGTAGGTTTCGGACATATAACGTATTACCTATGAACATACAGAAAGCATCAGTCATGTTGGCTTTCCCCTGTCTAATGGCTTTTATTTCAGTGCCTAGCAATGCTAAACCTGCGTTGTATTTCTCAATTATAGTGTAATCGAAGTATGCTCTTTTATTCTTTATCTGTATATCGTTTTTCATAGCAATGGCGCTAATGTCGGGTTTTTATCTCACAATAAGGACAGGGATGCTCACCCTATGGCGTACCGAATTAAGAGTTGTGCCTAGAATAATGTCTTTCAAGCCTTTATGACCGTGAGCGCCCATAACTAACAACTCGAGGTGATTTTTGTTGCTTATTTCAACAATTGCTTGCACCGTGCCACCATATCCTATGTGGGTAGTAGAAGTATAGCCGAGTTCCTTTAGATTAACTTTGTATTTTTCCAGGTTTTCCTCATCGCTTTTGGTTTCGTGATCCATTGCCGATTTACCATGATAGCGAGCAACGGCTGTTTCAACTACATGAATAAGATAATAGTCCGCATCTTTTCCCCCTTGTATCAAAGCATGCCTGATGGTGTTTCGATCATTTTTAGAGAAGTCCACGGTAATACCTATTCTTCTGTAGTTTACCTTCTCAATCTCATTAATATTCAGCGCATTGCCATGAGGCGCTATAATCTGTTCAGCTCTTGCTTTCCACAGTAGGGGATATACAAAAATGTAGATCAGTAAGAGTCCGATGAGAATTGCGGCAGGAACTATTAGGTAATAAACATACCATCCACCTGTTGCAACCCAACTAGAAATCTCTTCAATAACCAGTTTGACATTCAAAGAGACAATGACTACTGAACTTACCCAGGCTAATATTTTTACCCATGGTTTAATTGCAAAGCCTTTCATTAACTTCTTGTCAGATGTGAAATGTATCAAAGGAATCACCGCAAAACCGAGTTGCAAACTTAACACTACCTGACTTAAAATCAATAACCCACCTAAGGCGTCATCGCCAAAATAAAGAATAGTGAAAAAAGCAGGTATAATAGCGAGGAGTCTGGTGATCAATCTTCTCAACCAAGGTTGAATCCTTAGTTTTAGGTGACCTTCCATTACAATCTGCCCAGCCAAGGTTCCGGTAATGGTGGAACTTTGACCTGCCGCTATCAGCGCAATCGCAAACAACGCTGGAGCTACATTGCCAAAAATATTTTGGAGCAGCATATGTGCATCTTGAATTTCGGCAACCTCATGAAGCCCATTGGTGTAAAATGCTGCTGCCGCTAGAATTAAGATCGCCGCATTTACAAAGAAGGCAAGATTTAGAGCGATAGCTGTGTCAATGAAGTTAAATTTAATAGCTTCTTTGATGCTTTTGTCATCACGTTCAAACTTTCTGGTCTGCACCAGCGAGGAATGAAGATATAGATTATGCGGCATAACAGTAGCCCCAATGATCCCTATGGCAATGTATAAAGCATCACCTGATAACATAGAAGGCTCAAATCCTTTCGCTATGTCTAAAAACGAAGGTTCGACAATGAACATTTCTACGAGAAAGGAGAGTCCGACTATGAACACCATTGATACAATAAACGCTTCCATCTTCCGCATTCCCTTGTTTAAAAGAAATAATAGCAGCACGGTATCAAAAATAGTAACACTGATTCCCCAGATTAAAGGCAGGCCAAATAAAAGATTTAGACCAATGGCCATGCCGATTACCTCTGCAAGGTCACAGGCAACAATCGCGGTTTGTGCCAACCCAAATAAAGGAATATTAACCCATTTAGGATAAGCATGTCTCGACGCTTGTGCTAAATCCAAGCCCCTAACAATTCCTAATCGCGCACTTAACGATTGTAATAGGAGGGCAATTAAGTTAGACATCAATAATATCCAGATTAGCTGATAACCAAACTTACTACCTCCGGCAATATCTGTAGCCCAGTTGCCGGGATCCATATAGCCTACACTTACCAGGTAAGCTGGACCAAGGAATGATAATATACGTTTCCAACCCGTTCTTTTACTTGTGTCAACGCTGTTATGTACTTCACTTAGTGAATCAGAATGTTTGTCTTTATTTGCCATTATATTTTTACCAAAAGATGTTTAGCAACATCACGACTTACGTTTATCTTTTTATTGTCTAAAAGCAGTTCAACAGAACCGTCAAAGCTGATGATGTCTAGTATTTGAATACGCTTTCCCAGGGTAAGTTCAAGTTTTTCAAGATGTCTTAAAAATGGGGATGAATGCTCACTCACACCCATTAGAATTCCTGTTTGTTCTGATTTAAGCTTGCTCAGTTTTATGAATACTTCATTTCCAAACTTCCCGTTCTTATCAGGAATAGGATCTCCATGAGGATCATTTGTCGGGAACTTAAGGTATTCGTTTAGCCGCTCAACTAATTCTGAAGAATTGATATGTTCTAATTCTTCGGCAATATCGTGAACCTCATCCCATTTGAAATGAAGTTTATCTACAAGAAAGACTTCCCACAAACGGTGCTTCCTTACAATTTTAATCGCAATAGCTTTACCCGTATCAGTTAATTTTACACCCTGATACTTTTGATAACTCACGAGTTGCTTCTCTGCTAATTTTCTCATCATATCCGTCACAGAGGCAGCCTTAGTCTGAACTCTTTCAGCTATCGCATTGGTCGTAATCAGCCCATCATTTGAAAGTGATAAATGATATATAACTTTTAAATAGTTCTCTTCAGTATATGATTGCATCGAAGTGTATCTAACATAATATTTAGACAAATCTAAAAAAATTGTTAACAAATTAAAGATATTTATTAATTCAATTTGTAGAATAAAATTTGGTAGCATTGCTTTCTATAGGTTATATTTGAAGACAATTTAAACGAGATGGCAGCAGAACTAGATAAAACCGATTTTAAAATACTTAAACTTCTTCAGGAAAACGGACGTATTACGAACCTATTATTGTCTCAGGAAATAGGATTATCGCCTGCACCCACTCTTGAACGAGTGCGTAAGTTAGAGATGTCAGGTTATATTAAAAGTTATCATGCGTTAGTTGATGAAGAAAAACTTGGTTTGGGAATCAAGACTTTCATCCAGGTTCAATTAGATTTCCATAAAAACAATACCATCCAGATTTTTCTTGATGAGGTAAATCAGATCAAAGAGATTACCGAATGTCATCACGTAACCGGACAGGCAGATTTTCTTCTTAAAGTTTATGTTAATGACATCAAAGCTTATGAGCGCTTAATTATGGATAAGATCAGTAAGATTTCTGTAGTAAAAACTTTTCAGACCATGATGATTATGTCGACTACCAAAAAAGAACCTATTGTTCCTTTAGAGTACTAATCAATCTGCCAGTCGATCTGTTTCCTACCTGCTTTTTCTAAAATTTCATTGGCTTTAGAAAAGTGTTTACAGCCAAAGAATCCAGTATAGGCAGAAAAAGGTGAGGGATGGGGAGCCGTAAGGATAAAATGTTTATTTCCATCGATCAAGGCAGATTTGTTTTGAGCATACTTGCCCCAAAGCATAAATACGATTCCTTCCCGTTTCTCAGATAGCTCGGTGATGATCCGATCAGTAAATATCTCCCAGCCCTTGCCTTGGTGTGACCCCGCTTGCTGTGCCCTCACTGTTAAGGTGGCGTTTAATAACAATACGCCCTGATCAGCCCATTTGGTCAGCTCTCCGTGATGAGGTATTATGTATCCAGGAAAGTCCTCAGCCAGCTCTTTATAAATGTTTCTTAAAGATGGAGGCACCGCTAGTCCCTTTTGTACCGAAAAAGATAACCCATGTGCTTGCCCTTGGCCATGGTATGGGTCTTGACCAAGGATAATTACATTAACCTTATCGAATGGAGTATGATTTAGTGCATTGAAAATATCCGAGCCTTTCGGATAAACGGTAACTCCACTTTGTTTTTCCTGCAGTAGAAAGGTTTTTAGGCTAACCATGTATCCTTTTTCAAATTCTCCTTCTAAAACCTCTAACCAACTTTTTGTGAGTGTAACCGACATATTGTTTATTAATTAAAATGTATTGGATATCTTTTTCAACAGGTTCTATCGGACTTTCTGCTATACAACCAAGTTCCGCCCACCTGGCTTTGACTGTCTCCACACCAGGCGCCAAGTATTACCATTATATGAACATTTTCAACCACAGTTTTTAATGATGAAATTACAATAGTATCGGGCTCACAGGGGGAGTATTCCAAATCGTAATAGACCTTAAATTCAGAAAAACGAACAGCCCTCTTTCGAGTACATTTGTCGATTAATAGCAACTTATCATTTACAGTCTGGCAGATGTTCACAACAACTAATTATTTGCTGAAATTATAATATTAAATCTATTATTTAGTATTTAAACACGATATTTGCACAAAAATTATAACAGGTTATGCCAAATATAGTTCGTCTTATTTTAGGTTTTGTCTTATTGGGAGCTTCTGTTGCCTTAATGATCTTCGGTTTATGGGGATGGGGTATTTTAGGTGTATTTTTAAGTATACTCGTTTTCGTTACGTTCTTTTTCAACGAAAACATGCTATTGGCACAATGGTTTCTAAGGAAGGACGATATGGTAAAAGCTGAGCGTTTTTTAAAGAGAATCACTAACTATGAAAAGCAATTAATTCGTGTACAACACGGTTATTACAACCTTTTGATTGGTTTAATTGAATCCAGAAAAGCACCAATGCAATCAGAAAAGTATTTCAAGAAAGCAATATCCCTTGGTTTACATATGGACCACAACATTGCCCTGGCCAAGCTCAGCCTAGCGGGAATTGCAATGGGAAAAAGAAATAAAAGAGAGGCTACATTGTACTTGTCTGAAGCCAAAAAAGCCGATAAAAATAAGCTTTTAGCGGATCAAATAAAGCAGATGAAAGATCAGATGGTTTTGATGGACAGACAGCAAATCAGATATAGATAAATACTTAGGCCACACCAATACGGTGTGGCTTTTTACTTTTCGCTAAGCCTGTCAAAGTTCTCTTCTGCGGTAAAATCTGATGATCTGCTAATCAGGTCATCCTCCATGTAATCATTTCTTTTACTGAAGAACAACTGTTCAGATTGAATTCTTTTAATCAGCTGTCTAATTAGGGTTAGGTCAAAAGAGTCTTTACTCAATTTGATACAATATTCGTTGTCAGTTATTTCTAGGCTTGATATATTCATGATAATATAAATTATTTAGGCCTTAAAAGTAAGAAAGCTCCGCTAAAATAGATGCAGTGGAGCTTTAACGTTTCGTTATCTTTATGTTAAGAGAACCAGGCAGTTACTTCTTCTTTAGAAGGCATCACAAGGTCTAATTTTAACTTTTTACGCATCCCTCCAAGGTCGTTAAACACCTTATTTGGGTTAGCAGCTTTCAACTCGTCAATGGTATTGATTCCCATCTTCCTAATCACCTGAACCCACTCTGAGGTTACTCCAGCATCAACGAAGTCTTCATCTGTGGTTACTTTTGCTTTTTTCTCAGGTCTCATTTGAGGGAAGAAAAGAACCTCCTGAATGGTTGATTGGTTAGTCATCAACATCACCAAACGGTCAATTCCTATCCCCAAGCCGGAAGTAGGAGGCATTCCATACTCCAGCGCTCTGATGAAATCTTCATCCATTGCCATTGCTTCAGCATCACCTCTGGCTGCAAGCTTTAACTGATCTTCAAAGCGTTCACGCTGGTCAATCGGGTCATTCAATTCTGAATACGCATTTCCGATCTCCTTGCCCATCACAAACAATTCGAACCTTTCTACCAGGCCTTCCTCGGTACGGTGTTTTTTAGCCAGGGGAGTCATCTCCAAGGGATAATCCGTAATATAAGTAGGCTGAATAAGATTCGCTTCTACCTTTTCGCTGAAAATCTCATCTACCAACTTTCCTCTGCCCATACTCGCATCTATCTCAATGCCAAGGCTTTTACAGGTCACCTGGAGCTCTTCTTCAGTCATATTCGAGACGTTGATGCCCGTATATTTCTCGATAGACTCATACATTGTAAGTTTCTCGTATGGGCCCTTAAAGTTAATTTGATGCTCAGCAACAGGAACAATTGCAGATCCATGAATTGCTACTGCAATTTGCTCGAAGCATTCTTCTACCATTCCCATCATCCAGATATAATCTTTATAGGCAACATAGATCTCCATAGAAGTATACTCCGGATTATGCGTACGGTCCATACCTTCATTTCTGAACATCTTACCGAATTCATATACTCCATCAAAACCCGCGACGATCAGCCTTTTCAAGTACAATTCGTTAGCTATGCGAAGGTATAAAGGCATGTCTAATGTATTGTGATGGGTGTTGAACGGACGTGCCGCTGCACCACCATGGATCGGTTGTAAGATCGGAGTCTCCACTTCCATCCATCCTTGGTTATCAAAATAAGCCCTCATCGTGTTAATCACTTTAGAGCGGTTGATGAAAATCTGCTTAAAATCAGGGTTCACAGTCAGGTCAACGTAACGTTGTCTGTAGCGCAATTCAGGGTCGGTAAAACCATCATAGATGTTTCCTTCCTCATCCCTTTTAACGATAGGTAGTGGTTTTAATGATTTAGACAGTAAAGTAAATTCAGTAACGTGGATCGATATCTCGCCTGTTTGAGTAGTAAAAACGTATCCTTTTACCCCAATAAAATCTCCCAGATCCAGTAGCTTTTTAAACACGGTGTTGTAAAGCGTTTTATCTTCACCCGGACAAAGCTCATCTCTTTTCAAGTAAACTTGAATTCTACCAGTGGAATCCTGTAATTCAACAAATGAAGCAGGGCCCATAATGCGACGGGTCATAATTCTTCCTGCAATACTGATATTCTTATATGCTGACTTATCTAAATCGTAGTTTGCTAATATGTCTGCTGCATTTGCATTGATCTCGAATGCTTCAGCAGGATATGGATTGATCCCTAGCTCGCGCAATTGTGTAAGCGAGCTACGGCGTAATACTTCTTGTTCTGATAGTCCTGTACTCATATATGTAATGTGAAGGGCTTATAGCCATATTTCCTGCAAAAATAGACATTTATTTAATCTGCTTCGACAGATTCTGTATACATGTCATTTATTATCTTTGCATATTTCTTTTCAATAACTTTTCTTTTCGGTTTCATAGTTGGGGTAATCTCCCCTTCCTCCATACTAAAAGGATGCCTCTTGATTTTGAAATTTTTGATGCGCTCAAACTTTGCCAAGTCTGCCGCATACTTTTTAATGTCTTTCCCAATCCAATCAAGAATTTCCTTTTCTTCAATAAAGAGATCTGGTTTCGCAAAAAAGGAAAGGGGTAAATTAAAGGCTTCCTGTAGATTTTCCTGATTAGGAATGATGATAGCTGTTAAATATTCTCTTTTATCTCCAATTAAAAATAGCTGATCAATTTTTAAGCTCTTCAAATAGATATTTTCTACAGGAGTAGGATATACATTTTTCCCGTAGGCATTTACAATCATGTTCTTCAATCGATCGGTGATCTGTAAATTTCCTTTGAAGAACCGGCCGATATCACCGGTATGGAACCAGCCATCTTTGTCTATCGCTTCTGCGGTTTCCGCAGGCTTGTTGAAATAGCCCTGCATCACACAATGTCCTCTTACTAAAATCTCTCCCTCTTCACAGGTAAAATCTTCCTTAAAGGTATCATGGGTCTGAACATTTACCATATGCTTGGTATCAATGTCCTGAATGCCAATTTCAATGCCGGGAATCACTCGTCCAACTGTGCCGTAAACCTGTCTATGGAATTCTGTAACCGACATTACCGGCGAGGTTTCTGTTAAGCCAAAGCCTTCCAATATCTTAATACCCAGATTTCCGAAAAACTCTCCAACATTCTTTGGCAAGGCAGCACCGCCAGAAATCATAAATTTTAACCTACCACCTGTTTTCTCCTTTATTTTGCTAAAAACCAACTTCTCAGCAATTGCTTTTTTAAGTGAGAGTAACAATCCAGGATTCTGGTCAGCCTCTTTCTTCTGGCGATAAGCTTGTCCAATATCTAAAGCCCATAGGAAAATTTTAGCCTTGGTTCCACCTGCCGAAGTGCCACTTTTGATCGCTTTGTCGTGAATTTTTTCCAATAGCCTTGGTACGCAACTCATTACAGTTGGCCTAACTTCTCCCATGTTCTTGGCCAATAGCTCAAGGCTTTGGGCAAAAGCAATCTTGCAACCCTGAGCACAACATACGTGGTAAGTCGCCGTGCGCTCAAAAACATGCGAAAGCGGTAAAAAGGAAAGGAAAGTCTCTGTTTTGTCTATCACCGGGATCTGCTGTAAGCAAACCTCAACATTCCTAACGAAGTTATTGTGCGATAGCATCACGCCTTTAGGCGTACCTGTGGTGCCTGAAGTATAAATAAGTGCAGAAGTGTCTGCTGGTCTTAAAGATTCTCTAATGTTCGTTATTTGTTGAACAACTCCAGTTTCCAACTTTCCTTTCTTTGCCAGGATATCTTCAAAATAAAGCACCTTTGCACGTAGATCCGGTGAAAGCACTACTTTTGTATACTCTTCGAACGAGGGGATGATATAAAGTAAATTTTTACAATTATTTGCGATCTTCAACACTTTCTTAAACAGGAAAGTGTTGTCTATTAATAACGCCTTAATTCCAGAATCATTAATGATATATTCTACTTCATGCTCTGATAGCGTGGGGTATATGGACACATTAATGGCGCCGATTTGCTGAACACCCTGATCATAATAAACGTACTCAGGTGAGTTTTCGATCATCAGGCCCATTCTATCGCCTTTGGTAATTCCATGATCAAGGCAGAAAGCAGACACAGCATCAGCTGCATCGAGTGTCGAGATGTAGGAAATCTCTTCCCAGTTATCTCCTTTTTTATGAATTAAAAATGTGTCCTCAGGTTTATGAATATTTTCAACAACATTCCTTAATAAGCTTGGAATGGTAGAAAATTCATTAAATGATACCATATAAAAATGAGTTAGCTCGGTTAGTGTTTAGTACAGTATATTGATATAACAAAAAAAAGGGCACCGAAGCGCCCTTTCAAATATAGTAATTGAATATTAAACTGAGAAACTCTCGCCGCAACCGCAAGAGCGGCTAGCATTTGGATTGTGGAAATTGAATCCTTTTCCGTTCAATCCATCTGAGAAATCAAGTTCAGTGCCGGCTAAATAAAGAAAGGACTTCATATCTAATGCGATCCTTATTCCTCTGTCTTCAAAAAACTGATCTCCTTTTTGTTCTTCATTGTCAAAATCAAGGTTGTAAGAAAGACCAGAACAGCCACCACCCTTAACAGAAACACGCAAAAAATAGTTTTCATCCATTGCTGCATCCTGCATCAAGTGGTCAATTTTGCTTTTCGCCTTATCAGTTATCGTGATCATAGTATTGGTATTAATTAATGATGTGACTTCGCCAACTCAATTGGCGCTAAACCGTTTTTAACACGGAAGTCGTTTATTGCCGATTTAATAGCATCTTCAGCCAATACAGAGCAGTGAATCTTAACAGGAGGCAATGCCAACTCTTCCACGATGTCCATGTTGTCGATTTCCATAGCCTCATCAACAGTTTTACCTTTCAACCATTCTGTAGCTAACGAAGATGAAGCAATTGCCGATCCACAACCAAATGTTTTGAATTTGGCATCAGTGATCACATTGTTTTCATCCACCTCAATCTGAAGACGCATTACATCACCACACTCCGGTGCGCCAACTAATCCTGTTCCTACTGATTTGCTATCTTTATTTAAAGTACCAACGTTTCTTGGGTTGGTATAATGTTCCATTACTTTCTCTGAATACGCCATGTTATCTTTTTTTAATTAGTGTTCTGCCCACTCTATTTTACTTAAATCAATTCCTTCTTTGAACATTTCCCAAAGTGGAGAAAGATCTCTAAGGTGGTTTACTGCTTTCTTCGTGTTCTCAATCGCATAATCAACTTCCTCCTCCGTTGTAAATCGGCCTAAACCAAAACGTATCGAAGAGTGTGCCAAATCATCTGATAATCCCAGACTTTTCAAAACGTAAGATGGTTCTAGTGAAGCTGATGTACATGCAGAACCAGAAGAAACTGCTAAATCTTTCATCGCCATCATCAAACCTTCACCTTCAACATATTTAAAGGAGATATTTGCAACGTGTGGTAAACGATGCTCTACGTTACCATTCACATAGCTTTCTTCTAAAACTGTTAACGCACTTTCTAATTTATCCCTTAATCCAGATAAACGCTTGGCTTCGCTGTCCATTTCTAAACGGCAAAGTTCACAGGCCTTACCCAGTCCAACTATTCCAGGTACATTTAACGTTCCTGAACGCATACCACGTTCATGACCGCCACCATCCATTTGAGCGGTAACCTTAACTCTTGGGTTTTTACGTCTCACATATAGTGCTCCAACTCCTTTTGGACCATACATTTTATGCGCTGTAAAGGCAAGCAAGTCAATGCCATCTGCAATTACATCAACTGGTATTTTACCTACCGCCTGTGTAGCATCAGACATAAATAAAGCGCCGTATTTGTGTGCAATTGCTGCAATCTCTTTTATAGGCTGTATTACCCCTATCTCATTATTACCATACATAATGGTTACTAAGATCGTTTGCTCAGTCATTGCCGCTTCTAATTCTTGAAGGTCAATTAAGCCATCTTCTTTTACTTTAAGATAAGTAACTTTTGCGCCTAATTTTTCTAAATGCTTACAAGTATCCAGAACCGCCTTATGTTCTGTAGTTGCGGTAATAATATGATTGCCTTTATCTGCATACATTTCAAAAACACCTTTAATTCCAAGGTTGTCCCCCTCTGTTGCACCAGAGGTAAAAATGATCTCTTTTTCAGTACATCCAATCAATTTTGCAACCTGTTCACGTGCATAATCGACTGCTTCTTCGGCAACCCAGCCAAAGGCATGGTTACGGCTGGCCGCATTACCGAACTTATTTGTGAAATAGGGTAGCATAGCTTCTAAAACCCTAGGATCTAAAGGTGTAGTCGCATTGTTATCTAAGTAAATAGGAAGTTCCATTATTTTTATATATCTTAATAATACACAAAGATACGAAAAAAGTATCCCACTAAGTATAAATTATACCTATGAGCGTATAGGTAAAACCCGCATTTTTACATTCAAATAACGGTTCTAAGGCATATGAATAAAGTTGAACACATTGGTATCGCAGTCAAGAACATGGAGCAATCCTGCAAGCTTTATGAAAGCCTGCTTGGCGTACCTTTTTATAAAAAGGAATGTATTGCCTCTGAGGCTGTGGAGACCGCATTTTTCAAGCTGGGCGGTAATAAAATTGAATTGCTTATGCCAACCGACCAAGACAGTGTGATTTTCAAGTTTCTGGAAAAGAAAGGGGAGGGGATTCATCACATTGCATTCGATGTAGACGATATTTACGCAGAAATGGAACGATTAAAGCAAGAAGGATTTACTATTCTGAGTAATCAACCCAAAAGAGGAGCAGACAATAAAATGGTTTGTTTTGTTCATCCAAAAGGAACAAATGGGGTATTAATCGAGATTTGCCAGGAAATAGGCGGGGTGTAGGCATGCTCTGCCTGTTGGCACGGTAAAGTAACACTCCTGCCGCGGTGAGGCCGCCTTTTCTATAGCAAAAGGCGGCCTCACCGCGGCCTCACTGCGGCAAGAGGGCGGCCTCACTCAAAGCACAACCCGAGCTAACTTTAAGGCTTTGCCTATCCTTAATCCTTTCACTCTTAACGATTACATTTCAAATCGATAAATTAAGATTACCTTTAGATATTATTTAAAGTAAGATTGGGATTGTCGCATATTACGAACATTTTTTCAACACATTGTTGTAAATGAGAAATAAATTCATGATATTTGCATCCTTAAAAATAAGCGACAAATAAGTATATAACAATATGAAAAAAGATCTGCATCCATCAAACTATAGATTTGTAGTATTTAAAGATATGTCTAACGAATATCAATTTTTAACTAAATCTTGTGTAGATACTAAAGAGACTGTTCAGTGGGAAGATGGTAAAGAATATCCTCTTTATAAATTAGAGATTTCTCATACTTCACATCCTTTTTATACTGGTAAAATGAAATTGGTGGATACAGCAGGTCGTATCGATAAATTTAAAACTCGTTACGCTAAGAAGTAATTCTACCATTTTACAAATTATTTTTAAAGTCCTCTTGCTGTTGCATCGGGACTTTTTCTATTTTTGTTGCTTATGACAATCAATCTGTTTGATGATGCTGCATGGCATACGCTCCTTCCGCTCACCTTCACCAGACCGGTCGCAGATTTACGTATCGGCATTTTAACTATCTCCCAGAAGTGGGAGCACCACCTTAAAGCGGAGGCAGGATTCGTCACCGCCCCATATTTACAGCTGAAATACCCAACTGCAAGTCAGGCAAACTTGTTCATAAATGGCTCTGTTTGTCCGGATCAAGACTTGCTTGATGCAATAAATACCCTGGAAACAGGGGCTGCACTTTATACTGGAGAACTGCTTCTCGCCTACAAAACAGACACGGGTGCTGAGCACAGGGCTTTCCGTAGCGGCGATTTCAAACAACTGATTCATTCAAAAGACTGTATTAAAATCACCTATCCAGAGGATATCTTTAAATTTAATGACCTCGAGTTGCGCAAAGATTTTAAACTGCTTACTGCCGGGAAAACTTCCGTAACGCTAAGTAGTACAAACAATTTTCTTGGCGATGAAATCTTCGCGGAAGAGGGTGCTAAGGCGGAATGTTCAACATTCAATAGTTTAGGCGGACCGATATATATCGGTGCCAACTCACAGGTTTGGGAAGGATGCAATATCCGTGGCTCTTTCGCTTTATGCCATGATTCTCAGGTAAAAATGGGGGCTAAAATTTACGGACAAACCACTATAGGACCTTTCAGTAGAGTTGGCGGTGAGATCAATAATGCGGTAATTTGGGGATACTCTTCTAAGGGGCACGAAGGCTATTTAGGTAACTCGGTCATGGGCCAATGGTGTAATATTGGGGCTGATAGCAATAATTCGAATTTAAAAAACAACTATGCAGAGGTTCGTCTTTGGGATTATACGTCTAAAAGTTTCCGTAAAACGGGCTTACAGTTCTGTGGATTAGTCATGGCGGATCATTCAAAATGTGCCATCAACACCATGTTCAACACCGGGACAGTAGCCGGGGTAAGTGCTAACATTTTCGGTGCTGGTTTCCCTAGAAACTTTATCCCTGATTTTGCCTGGGGTGGTGCACATGGATTTGAAGTCTACAGCCTCGATAAAATGTTCGAAACCGCAACTAAAGTTTGTGCGCGCAGAAACCTTGAGTTCGACCAGGTGGAGAAAGATATTTTAACGCATATTTTTACAGAAACAAAAATACATAGACACTTTTAACACGATTTATAAGTTATTATAAATCCAACCAAACATTTTATGAGAAAGAAAATAGTAGCAGGAAACTGGAAAATGAACCTTGAATACTCAGAAGGCATATCGTTGTTTTCGGAAATCGTCAACATGGTAAAGGATGAAAAAAAAGGTGATCAGGTAGCGATTATCTGCGCTCCATATATTCATTTACACAGTCTGGCTAAACTAGGTGGTAATGCAGTAGGCATTGGTGCTCAAAACTGTCACCAAAAAGATAGCGGTGCTTATACAGGTGAAATCTCTGCTAAGATGATTAAATCGGTAGGTTGTGAATATGTGATCATTGGTCACTCAGAAAGGCGCCAGTATTTTGCGGAATCTGATGAGCTATTGGCTGAAAAAACAGTGATTGCTTTAGCGAATGGGCTTACTCCGCTTTTCTGTATTGGCGAGACGCTTGATGAGCGCAACAACGGAAGCTATTTTGACGTGTTAAAATCGCAATTAGTTAATGGTGTATTCGGACTCTCGAATGCAGATTTCTCCAAAGTAGTTATCGCTTATGAGCCTGTTTGGGCAATAGGAACTGGTTTAACTGCTTCATCAGCACAAGCACAGGAAGTTCATGCCTTCATTCGTAAAGAAATTGCGGCAAAATATGATACGGCTATTGCAGAAGAAACCAGCATTCTTTATGGTGGAAGTTGTAACCCCAAAAATGCTGCTGAACTATTCGCTCAAGAGGATATTGATGGTGGGTTGATTGGTGGTGCATCTTTAAAATCTAGGGATTTTCTTGATATCATTAAAGCTTTCAATTCTTAATGCAATACATTCAAGTAACCTTTCAGTTCAGAACTATCGAAGAGTACCAAAAAGACCTGTTGATAGATGAGCTGGGTAGCATCGGATACAATACTTTTGAAGATGTAACCGATGGCTTTGCCGCTTTTATTGACCTGGATTCTTACGATGCTAATCAATTGGAAGGTGTTACATCAGCGCTTGATTCAAACTTGAACTGTATCACAACGGTTACTGAGATCGCTGCTGAAAACTGGAATGAAGAATGGGAGAAGAACTTTGAGCCATTGGTAATAGATGACCAATGCTATGTAAGAGCCACCTTCCATAAGCCACAACCGCAATACCCTTACGAGATCGTTATTGATCCGAAGATGGCATTTGGTACTGGACATCATCAAACAACAACCATGATGATGCAATACCTTTTAACAGCTAATGTTTATGGAAAATCAATCCTGGACATGGGTTGTGGTACAGGCATTCTTGCTATTCTGGCTGCAAAACTTGGCGCTAAAGACCTGGTAGCGATAGATAATGACGACGTCTGTTATATGAGTACTTTGGAGAACTCTGCCTTGAACAACATCACAAATATTGAAGCCATATGTGGTGGAAAGGAAGTGATTCCGCAACAGCAGTTTGATACCGTACTTGCAAATATCAACAGAAACATTTTGCTGGATCAAATTCCTGATTACGCAAGGGTACTTAAACCAGGGGGGACAATTTACTTTAGTGGATTTTATGAATCGCCAGATCTGGAGATGATCAAGGAGGCATGTTCAACCTTCTCTATCCACTACAATGACCATAAGAAAATAGGTGACTGGGTAGCTGCCAGCTTTACTAAAAATTAACATATGCGCATACATTTTATCGCGATAGGAGGGAGTGCAATGCATAACCTAGCTATCGCTTTACATAAAAAAGGATATCAGGTAACCGGTTCTGATGATGCAATCTTTGAGCCTTCGAGCACCCGGCTTGCCAATTATGGCTTACTGCCAGAAAAAATGGGCTGGTTTGAGAACAATATTACAGAAGATCTTGATGCTGTTATCTTGGGTATGCATGCGCTGACTGATAATCCGGAATTACTTACAGCTCAGGAACTTGGGCTAAAAATATATTCCTATCCAGAATATATTTATGAGCAAACTAAGGAGAAGCTGAGGGTTGTGATTGGAGGTAGCCATGGTAAAACTACCATTACTTCAATGATACTTCATGTGCTGAACTACTATGGGAAAGACATTGATTATCTGGTAGGGGCACAGCTGGCGGGGTTTGATACCATGGTTAAAATCACAGAAAGTGCGCCTGTTATCATTATTGAAGGTGATGAATACCTGGCGTCGCCGATAGATAGGCGACCCAAGTTTCATTTGTATAAAGCGAATATTGCGGTGATCAGTGGGATAGCCTGGGATCACATCAATGTATTCCCTACATACGCCGACTATACCAGACAGTTTGAACTCTTCATAGATACAATTCAAACAAACGGCACTTTGATTTACTGTGAAGCAGATCATGACTTGAATGAAATTGTTAACGCTTCAAAGGCCCTGGTTAATAAGATTCCTTATAATATTCCAGATCATCGAATCGATAATGGAATCACTTACCTTCTTCCAGGTGAAGTGCCACTCGAAGTATTTGGGGATCACAATTTGATGAACTTGAATGCGGCAAAATTGGTTTGCCAGCAACTATACATCACAGAGCAGCAATTTAATACTGCGATCTCATCTTTTTCGGGTGCCTCTAAGCGTCTTGAAATAGTGAGCATTATGGATAATACCAATGTTTACAAAGACTTTGCCCACTCTCCTTCGAAGCTAAAAGCGACGATTGAAGCGGTTAAAATGCAATTTCCAACAAGGAAACTTGTTGCTTGTATAGAGTTGCATACATTCAGCAGCTTGAACAAAGATTTTCTTAGTCAGTATGACAGCAGTATGTCAAAAGCAGATGTGGCTATAGTTTTTATAGATAAGAAAACATTCATACATAAGAAAATGGAACCTTTTAACGAAATGGACGTTCAATCTGCCTTTAAGGATATTAGAATAGTGTTTTTTGATGATATTTCTTTATTAGAAACTTACTTAACAAACATGAACTTCCGTGATACCAACTTGCTAATGATGAGTTCTGGTAATTACAGTGGGCTTGATCTCGTCAATTTGGCACGTGAGTTGAATACCTTTATGTAGCACAAATATAAAGTATCACTTTAAACTTAAATTATGAACACCATAGGTAAAAACATTAGGCAATTGCGTCAGAGGAAAAGTTGGAGCCAGGGAGAAGTAGCAAAACGTCTTAATATTTCTATACCTGCCTTCTCAAAGATAGAAACCGGCATTACCGATATAAATATATCAAGATTAGATCAAATAGCTACTTTATTCGAAGTCTCAACTATGGACATCATCTCCAAAGAAGGAGAAAATCCGCATTCCTTAAACTTTGAGGAAATCAATAAACTGAAAGATAGACTTTCTTTAAGGGAAGAGGAAATTATTAAACTTCAGAAAAAAGTCATTGATCTTTACGAAGAAATTAGAGAAAAAAGTCTTTAAAATAACTTTCTCATAGTGAAGTGCCGCTTACCGAAAGTGGCACCTGTCGCTTCATGAAGTGCCAACATCTTATCGTTAAAATCTCCTACCCAAGAGAGCTCCAATTCATCATACTGGTTTTTAGGCAAAACATATTCCTTTAATTTTATAAACAGTGCAGATTCAAGGCCGTGTTTTTGATAAGCCGCTTTTGTACCCATCACTATCGCACGCATTCTATTGACACCAACCCAACGTTTGTACACAAATTTCAATTTTTCTATTATACCGAGCTTGCCATTAAAATCTTTGATCATTTGGTTGGCGTCAGGTATAACAACGACGAAAGATGCCGGTTCTCCATTCAGGTAAGCAAACCAGATCAGCTGCTCGTCCATGATCAACTCCATCTTTTTAAAGCTTTCTAAGAGTGTTTCTTTCTTTACAGGAACGAAGTTATCGAAGTCTTTCCAGGCATCGTTATAGATCTCCATTAGGTCGTTAACGTATTTGTCGGCATTCTTCTTAGAGAAGTGCTCGAACGTATAGCCCGGCTTGTTAGCTACCCAGGTAGCTATTTTTGTAAAGCGCTCTGGGAAGGGTTTGCGTACAGCCAGGTGATTAGTGATTTGCTCATATGCTTTTTCAAAGCCGTACCCCTTAAATAGATCCAGATAATAGGGGAAGTTATAATTCATACCGTAAGAAGGCGGCGTGAAGCCCTCAACAAGCAAGCCCCAGTACGAGTCATTCTCCCCAAAATTGATAGGACCGTCCATTGCCTCCATACCTTGGTTTTGCAGCCATGTCTTTGCCTCATTAAATAGCGAATTAGCTGCTTGTATGTCGTTTATACATTCAAAAAAACCTATACCTCCAGTGGGAAGATCGTACAGATGAGCTTTTTTGTTGTTAATAAAGGCCGCAATTCTACCGATCGCTTGTCCATTATCATCCTCTAATATCCATCTTGTACATTTACCATGCTGAAAAAATGTGTTTTTATCAGGGTTAAAAATGTTTTCTATATCAGTGTCTAGCGGAGAGATCCAGTTTTCATCGTCTTTGTAAAGGAAACGGGGCAGGTCTAAAAATTGCTTTTTGCTTTTATTACCGTCAATGGGTTTAATCGTCATTCAAAATTAATAATCCTCATCATCCTCATCATCAGCGCCATAGCTATCGAATGTCTCCAGGTCATCTAAAGGAGCGTCGAAGTCATCATCCTCGTCATCAAACTTGCCTCTCGTCGTTTCTTCAACAGAATCTTCCATCTCATCTTCCAGATCTTCAGATGGACTTTTCGTAATCGGTTTCTTTGGAGTTTTCATTTGCAAAAAAAATATAGTTTCCTAAGGTTTTACTTATGGTTTAAAATTACAAAAAATCTCTTGGATCCATGGATCAACGATAATGATTTTCGTTAGCTCAAAAATAAAATAAAAATCAATTTGTTGGACGACTTTATTTATAATAATATCACTTCGAAACGTGATAGACAGGGATAGGCAAAAAAAATGGTAAAGCTTTGAACTTTACCATTTTTTAACACACAAATGAAACCTGAATTGAGATATAGTTTTAGGTTAGGTAAAATATCTTTGATCAATTCTCTAAGAACGTTCTTACAAACACACTGTTTGTTTTAATATCTACAACAAGTGTAATGCAAATATTAAAACGATTTATTAATAGTTAGTAAGTGGTATAGAAAATTGAGTTAACGGTATCTACTATGAAAAAGGGACCTCAATTGACACAAAAGTACCCGAATTCCCGTCCTGCTTTATATCGATTTTTATAGGATTTGATTCGACTTGATTTAGTAAATTAATACGTTCCTTGGTTAAGCTCATTCCTTTGCTTATATGTTCACCCTTTTTTTCTCTAAGAGAATTGTCTATACCCACACCATCATCTTTTACCTGGATCAAAAGCCTATCTTTTGCGCTTAATGTAATGATGACATTTATAGTTCCGCCATCGTCTTTGGGCATTATTCCATGCCATATGGCATTTTCGATGTATGGCTGCAAAATCATGGAAGGAATAAGTGTCTCTTCGCGGTCAATACCCGGGTCAACACTGATCTGGTAGTTCAGTTTTCCGCCAAATCTCTTTTTCTCAAGGCTCAGATACAGCTCCAAATATTCAATTTCCTCTTCTACACTAATATAGCTTTTAGTACAGATCTCCAAGTTCTTCCTGATCAGGCGGGCAAAACCAGTTAAAACTTTATTTGCCGATCCGGTATCTTTGGTATTTATATAGTGTTGAATTGAGTTCATTACATTAAATACAAAGTGTGGATTCATCATTGCCTGCAATGCCCGTTGTTCAAGCATTAAGATTTTGTTCTTTAGTAGTAATTGCTCCTGCTCTTTATTCTTTTGTCTACGCGTTACCGTGACCGCGGCTTTAAAAAGGATCAGGCCTCCAATCAAAAATAAGATCGCTATGAACCAAAATGATTGCCAAAAATGTTTCTCCAGTTCAAAGATCACGATTGCGGGTTCACTCCAGCCGCTGTCATTGCTCTTCGCACTAAGCTCAAAAATGTATTTGCCTGGCTCAAGGGAGCTGAATTCTAATCTTCTTGTTTTTGTCTCGGTCCAATTGCCATCTTCTTTTAAACGGTATCTGTAGGTAATACTTCTGTTCTGAAACTCTACTGCACTGTAGTAGAAAGTAATACTGTTGTTTGAAGGATTCAGCACATAGTTGGGATTGTCAATATCTAGCTTGGTTTGATTATTAGTAATAGCAGTGATGTATGCTTTTGGAGCCTCAATATATGTCTTTACCGGGGCTATCTGAAAATAGACGACTCCGCTGTTGGTTGCAAAATAAGCATAATGGTCTTCTATATAAAGACCATTAACATCGTCCTTAAGAAGTAAATTTGTATACTCAAATGCTTCAATGCTCAGTCCTTTGGGGCTGATTGAGACCTTATTTATACCTGCGTTAGTAACTACCCAGATTTTACCGTTTTTTACAAAGAGCTTTTTACAAATGTTATCTGCCAGTCCATCCTTCTGAGTTATTACCCTTGTTATACGGTCGTTTTTCATACAAACTATACCGTACCCGTCTGTGGCCAGAATGATGGTGCCATCTTCCAGCTGCTGGATATCATTAATTCTTCGGGTAAGGAGGGAACTCGTTTGAGCATAATTGTAAATACTGCCATCTGCAAGCTCCGATAAACCATTGATGCTTGAAAGCCATAGGTTTTGTTTGCTGTCATAGAATACACAATATGCCCTCCCAGGGAAAAAGTCATTGCCCTTTTTGAAGGTAAAGGAATTGAACTCTAGTTTTGCATCTCTGTCGGGCAGTACCACCACGCCGGAAGACAGCGCGAGCGACAAGCTTTTCTCTTTAGCAATGCTGAAACTTTTAATTACAAACATCGAGTTGTTACTTTCCTTTAGGTAATCAATGCTAGATTTTAAATTGTCGGCATTATTGATTCTTCCCAATCCGTAGTCACTTGAGAAGTATATGGCATTATTAAGGCTGTCATAGTTAATCTGCTTAATCACATTGAATTTCTGTTTATTAGGCAAAACTATTTTATTGATCCTGGGCTCAGGAAGACTAAGAACATTTATTGTTCCTTCATCCATCCCAAGCCAGAACTTGTCTCTATCTCTTGCAATGCTTTTTACCGCATCTCTCGATAAGCCTTCGTTATGATCAATAACATACATCCGCTCATCTGGACGGGGAAGCATATAAATCCCATTAGCGGTAGTGAACCACATGTTGTTCTTCGCATCCTTGATTACCTGGCTCGCGGCAATATTAGGTACATAATTATACGTTAAACCATTTTTTTCGATATAGTGTACCCCGGAGTTATTGCTGATCCATATTCCATCTTCCTCATCCAGATAGAAGTAACCCAAATCTCCCATTAGTACCTGCGCTTCAACTTTACGCTCAAATGTCTCAGTGTTCCCATAACGAATATTGAGGCCTGCCTTGTCAATAAAGGCTAGGCTCTTATCAGGCAGATTGATTGCTGTTTTGTAAGAAATCGGAAGCGAACGATGGGGAACAGTCCTGAATTTTTTGCCTTCTAAAACCCTAACGCTCGTATTGCTGTAAGCCCAAATCTTACCTTGGGCATCCTCATGAATAAAAGAGTTGATGAATTGCCGGTCATCATTAGCCGAGATATATTTAATGATAGTTTTTCCATCCCACATCACCAGAAGATTCTTATTGGTTCCAAACCATATTCTCCCTTTACTATCTTGAAAAAAGGAAACCACAATGGAGTTAAATTTAAGAAGTCTTAGTAGTTCGCTATTACCTTGATTGTAAATCTTACCATTAAAAAAGTAGCTGATTTGGCCATTTAGTGCCAAGAACCAGATCTTCCCACTTCGGTCTTCCTTTAATTGAAGGATTTGATTGTCAGGAAGGCCGTCATCAATCGAAAAATTTTCGAAAATATGACCATCAAATCTACTAACGCCTGCATCAGTTGCAACCCATATGTAACCTTTAGAATCTTGTAGCGAGTAATAGCAATTGTTACTTGGGAGACCATTTTTAGTACTGAAGTGCTGTAGAAAAATCGACTGCGAAAAAGAATTGCTGTTAGCAAGGCTAAGCAAAAACAATAGGTAGAGAAATAGGAAACGTTGAGTTCTACTTTTCACTTTCGAAGCTGGTATAGGATTTTACTTTTTCAATGAAGTCACTTGCGCGTCTTCTTGACACAGCAATTCTGTCTCCATTTTTTAGCGTTACCTCTAAGCCGTTTTTGGAGTTGTATTCAGATACATAGTCGAGGTTAATTATACTTGATTTGTGCACTCTTATAAACTGATTTTCAGGAAGGATCTCTTCATATTCCTTTAAAACTTTTGATACCGTGATCCTTTCTCCATTTACAAGGTAAAATATAGAATAATTACTGTCTGCTGCAATGTGTACGATATCGGAGATGCTGGTTAAGCTATAGCCTTGTCCATTGGGTAAGCTGATTTTGCGAATTTCTGTCCTTTCGTGTAATTGCTGCGCTAAATTCTGAAGATTATCATTGCGGTCAAGGCCGTTCTTTTTTAAAGATATGTAATCATTTGCTTTTTCGACGGCAAGTTTTAGTTCATCAATATCAATTGGTTTTAATAGATAATCCAGCGCATTTGCTTTTATTGCTTTAAGAGCGTACTGGTCGTAGGCGGTAATAAAAATAACATGGGCGTTACTTTCCTTTGCGTCTTTTATTAGTTCAAAACCATTTTCTCCGGGCATTGCAATATCTAAGAAGATAAGATCGATTGGGTGCTGTGAGAGTAGATTTCTAGCTTCAGCCACAGACTTTGCAATCCCTGAAATATTGATATTCTCACAATTTTCCTGAAGCAGAAAGTATAGAGAAGAACGTGCGAATTCTTCATCGTCAACAATGATTGCATTATGTGTCATAGCGTGTTTTGTACGGTGAATTTATCAAAAAATAGGAATCCTTTAATAATGTTTCTTCGAAATTATAAAAACCGAAAGAATTGTTCCTTCGTATGTGACAATACAAAGACATTAATTTTTAAAGAAATACAGCTTGCTGGGTCAAGTTAATAACCACTTAAAATCAAAAACTCAATTACTATGAAAAACTTACAACAATTAGAAGAGCAAGAAGAAAGGAGCATCCTAACTGCTCCACTACAACGCCGCCTTTCTTGCAGTTTGCAGGAGCGGGCATGGCGGGCGCAGCTTTATTAGCAGCAGGGTGTACTAAAGATCGCGGTATCGTAGCTCCATCATCTACAGGTGTAACCTTAGATTTTAAAGATGATTTCGGTGTATTGAACTATGCTTACGCATTAGAACAATTAGAAGCAGCTTTTTATATTCAGGTAGCTTCTGCGCCACCAGCTGATTTCACTACGGCTGAAAGAACCTATTTTCAAGATATTCAATTCCATGAGATAGCTCACAGAGAATTCCTAAAGAAAGCCTTGGGCTCTAATGCTATTGGAAGTCTAGAGGTAAATTTCTCGTCGATAGATTTCAAAACTCGTAATGGCGTTTTAACGATAGCCAAAGCGTTTGAAGATTTAGGGGTTGCTGCTTACAATGGAGCAGGTGTTCGCATTAAAAGTGTTGATTACTTATTACTAGCAGGTAAGATTGTTTCAGTAGAAGGACGTCATGCTGCATATATTAGAGATCTAATTTCTCCTGGAAGTTTTGCTAATTTAAATGAGCTTACTGGTTCAGGAGCAAGCGTTTCTGGCGCTCTAGATGCTTCTCTAACTCCCGATAAAGTATTGCCAATTGCGGCTACTTATATCAAAACAAAAATTAATGTAATCAATCTTTAATCTTTAAATCAGAAATCATGAATATCGTAAATATATTAGAAGAAATAGAAAAAGTTGACGGTGAGATCTATGAAAGGTTAAACCCAAGAAGAGCGGCAATGAAAAGTTTTGCCAACATGGGAAAAAAGATTTCACTAGCTGCAATGCCTTTGGCAATGGGTTCAATGTTTCAAAAAGCGTATGGTCAAACTACTCCTTCAGTAGTAACAGACGTTTTAAACTTTGCATTGGCGCTAGAGTATCTGGAATACCATTTTTATAACCATGCTTTAGTAGCTGCACCAAGTTTGACTTTTACTGCTCAGCAAAGAACCGAAATTACAGTTATTCGTGATCATGAAATGGCTCACGTTAACTTGTTAAAAGGTGCTCTTGGAGCATCCGCAAGGGCTGAGATCACTTATGCAATGACTGATTATACAGCGGGTAACACCTTCCCAACAGTATATTCGGACTACGTAACTTTCTTAAAAGTAGCATTAGGTTTTGAAGATACAGGTGTAAGAGCTTATAAAGGTCAGGCGGGTAATCTTTTAGGAAATCCAGTTTTGACAACAGCATTGCAAATCCATTCTGTTGAAGCACGCCATGCTGCTCATATCCGTACCATGCTCAATGCGGCAGGTGCGACAGGGCTAAAACCATGGATTACAATCGGACCAGGCGGAATTGGAAATGACACTGGTGTAGCCGCAGTAAACGCTGTTTATGCAGGTGAAGAATTAACAACTCAAGCAGGAATCAACATTGCTGGTATCGCTACGGGTGTTACTGCAGCAGCAGCAGCAGAATGTTTCGATGAGCCATTAGCAAAAGCGAACGTAGCTGTTATTGCTAACTTGTTCTTAAAAGACGGATTTAAATTATCGTAAGTTTGTTTGATTTTAGATTGGGGAGGGGCTGAAAAGCTTCCTCCCTTTTTTAATTGGATAGCTCGCAAAAAGCTTAATAAGTAATTACCTGTTCTTCTAACTCAGCAGGCATTTCTCTATAATTATATTGTTGACCCCGCAATTGTGGCTCAAACCCCGCTTCTTTGATCGCATCTTGTATGCCTTTTGCAGTAAAACGATGTGGAGCACCAGCAGCCGATACTACATTCTCTTCGATCATGATGGAACCAAAGTCATTGGCGCCAGCATGTAAACAAAGCTCTGCAACATTTTTCCCAACAGTAAGCCACGACGCCTGAATATTTATTATGTTTGGTAGCATAATTCTACTTAAAGCTAGCATTCTGATGTATTCATCTCCAGAAACATTATTGCTAATACCTCTTAATCTTTTCAATAAAGTTCCGTCATCCTGGAATGGCCATGGAATAAACGCCAGAAATCCTTTAGCATTCTCGGGTTTCTCACTCTGAACTTCCCTAATCCAAACCAAGTGCTCAAAACGCTCCTCAATTGTCTCAACATGACCAAACATCATGGTCGCAGAGGTGGTAATATCAAGTTGATGAGCAGCCCGCATAACATCCAGCCACTCTTGACCGCCACATTTCCCTTTAGAAATTAACCTTCTCACTCTGTCGTTTAGGATTTCAGCTCCTGCGCCTGGTAAGGAATCCATCCCGGCAGCTTTCAAAGTAGCCAAAACTTCTGTATGTGAAAGTTTATCTAGCTTCGCTACGTGGGCGATCTCGGGAGGACCTAATGCGTGTAACTTTAAATCCGGGTAAAGCGCTTTTAGCTTACGAAAAAGATCTGCATAGAATTCTAGACCAAGATCAGGGTGGTGACCGCCCTGCAGCAGCAATTGATCACCGCCTAATTTAAAAGTTTCCTCTATCTTAATCTTATAGGTTTCGATATCAGTGATATAACTTTCATCATGACCAGGTCTCCTAAAGAAGTTGCAGAATTTGCAATTTGCAATGCAAACATTAGTCGTATTTACATTCCTGTCAATCTGCCAGGTAACCTTGCCACTGGGAACTTGTTTTTTACGCAGCTCATTGGCAACAAAAGCCAGCTCAGCTGTTGATGCGTAATGGTATAAAAAAACACCCTCTTCTTTAGTTAAAAAGTCGAATTGTAAGGCCCTTTTTAATAGTTCGGCAGTTTCCATACTGCAAATATACCATTACTTCTTTTCTTTTTATTTCACAGTATTATCACAATTGACCTTGCCTTAATTTCCTATCTTAGCGCAATTATTTCAAAATATGGTAGATTTTAATCGTTTTATACTGGCCAACGGGCTTCGTGTTTTAGTTCACGAAGACGATACAACACCAATGGCAGTGTTAAATATTTTATATGATGTTGGTGCCCGTGATGAGGAAGCCGGTAAAACTGGTTTCGCTCACTTGTTTGAACACTTAATGTTTGGCGGTTCTATCAACATTCCAAGCTACGATGAGCCATTGCAAAGGGTAGGAGGTGAAAATAATGCTTTTACCAGTAATGACATTACCAACTACTACATCACTCTTCCTTCTGTAAATCTGGAGACTGCTTTCTGGTTGGAAAGCGATAGAATGCTTAACCTCGCTTTTTCAGAAAAAAGCTTGGAAACGCAACGTAGTGTAGTTTGTGAAGAGTTTAAACAGCGCTACCTGAATCAGCCATATGGTGACGTTTGGTTGAAATTGCGTCCGCTAGCTTATAAAAATCACCCCTATCAATGGGCAACTATTGGCCAGGATCTCAGGCAGATTGAAGAAGCAAAAATGGATGATGTTAAAGCTTTTTTTCATAAGCATTACAATCCGCAGAATGCGATCATGGTAGTCGGCGGAAACGTAAAGACAGAGGATGTAAAATTATTGGCAGAGAAATGGTTTGAGTCAATCCCTTCGGGAGAAAAGTACCATAGGGATCTTCCAAAAGAAGAAACACAGACAGAAGCCCGAGTTGAAACAGTACACTCGGCTGTACCCTTGAACGCACTTTATGTAGCGTTTAAAATGCCTGAAAGGGCTGATTCTGAATATCCTTGTTATGATTTAATGGCTGATATCCTTTCTCAGGGTCAATCTTCAAGATTATATACCAGTCTGCTTAAAGAAAAGCAGCTATTTAGTGACATCCATGCCTACATTACCAGTAGTATTGATGAAGGTTTGTTCATTGTAGAGGGTAAACTCGTGGAAGGTGTATCAGTGGAAGCAGCCGAAGCTGCGGTATGGGATGAATTATTTCAATTGACGCAAGATGAAGTGACAGATGCTGAGCTAACAAAAGTGAAGAATAAATCTGAATCCATTATGGTCTTCGCGGAGACGAGTCTTTTAGATAAGGCTATGAATCTTGCTTACTATGAACTTCTCGGGGATGCTGCAACGTTAAATACCGAGATTGACAAGTACCTAGCCGTTACTCCACAGCGCATTCTTAATGTGGCTAAGGAAACTTTCCAGAAAAAAAAATCATCCACCCTTTACTATTTAACTACTCCAGATGCTTAATCGTATCCTAGCCCCAGAATCCAAGCAGATTTCAGAGATCAATTTCAAAAAGCCCTTAGCCCAACACCTGGACAATGGAATTCCTGTATTTACTATAAATGCCGGTCGGCAGGAGCTTGTTCGCATAGAATTTATCTTTAAAAATGTAAACTGGGATGAAGGTAAGCCGCTACAGGCACTTACAGCGAGCCACCTTATAAATAACGGCACAACAAAACTTTCTGCTAAAGAAATTGCTGAAAAGGTAGATTTTTACGGTGCGTTTTTACAAACGGAATACGGCGCCGACCAGTGTAGTGTTAAACTTTATAGTTTGAATAAGCATCTTGCGGAAGTATTACCAATACTATATTCCATTTTAAATGCAAGTGTTTTTCCAGAAAAGGAGCTTTCCATATTTGTTCAGAATCAAAAGCAATCCCTTTCTGTGAGCCTTCAAAAGAATGATTTCTTAGCAAGAAAGCAGTTTGCAAATGCGCTTTTTGGTGACACTCCATATGGTTCTAATATTTCAGCAGTAAATTACGATGCTATAAAAAGACAGGATCTTTTAGACTATTTTCAAGCTGCATATAAGCCGGAGAACTGCACGATCTTCGTTGCCGGTAAATTTGAAGAAAACGAGTTCTCTATTTTGAATGCCATTGTAGGTAAAGACTGGGCGAATAACGGCAATTCAAAGGATAATCATTTCAGTTTTTCTTCTCCAATTGGATCCGAAATTCTAATAGAAATGCCTGAGGCTTTGCAATCCGCTATTAGAATGGGAATGATAACAATCAACAGAACTCATGAAGACTTTGCTGGCTTTCAAGTCTTAAACTGTGTTTTGGGAGGTTACTTTGGTTCCAGGTTAATGTCTAACATCAGGGAAGAAAAAGGTTACACTTATGGTATCGGTTCAGGGGTTGTTTCTCTGCAGGATACTGGATACTTCTTCATTGCAACGGAGGTTGGAGCTGATGTATGCCAGAGTGCAGTCACTGAAATCGAGAAAGAGATAGACTTGTTAAAAAACGACATTATTCCAGAAGAAGAGTTGGATCTAGTGCGCAGTTACATGCTGGGTTCTTTATTGGGGAGCCTTGAAAATGCATTCTCACATGCTGATAAGTTCAAGAACTTGTACTTTTCTGGCTTAGATTATAGCTACTATGACCGCTATATCCATACTGTGAAAACTATTGATTCTCAATCTTTAAGAATATTGGCTCATAAATACCTGATTTCGAGTGACTTTACTAAGGTTGTAGCTGGCAAAAAGTACTAAGATTAATTGCCTTTCTGTGTACAGGCAATTAATCTTATTGTAATTTTTCTGCTCTAGAGGCCAATATTCACATCCTTATTGTGTAATTACAATGAGAATTGTACCTTTGCCTCGCAAATAGTAACTCCTAAATTATTTGCTATGCAACTTGATCCCAATAAATTTATTGCCGAAGGACTAACTTACGATGACGTATTATTAGTACCAGCCTATTCTGAAGTTTTACCGCGTGATGTTGATACCGGTAGCTACCTAACCAAGAAAATTCGCATCAATGTTCCAATAGTTTCTGCTGCGATGGATACCGTAACTGAAGCTGGCTTAGCCATAGCTATTGCTCAGGCGGGTGGTATTGGTATGCTGCACAAAAATATGACTATCGAGCGCCAGGCTGAAGAAGTACGCAAAGTAAAGCGCTCTGAAAGTGGTATGATCCAAGACCCGGTAACGCTAAGCGCTACGGCCAAAGTTGCAGATGCTTCTCAGATCATGAAGGAATTCAAAATAGGCGGTATTCCGATAATCGATGCAGATGGTAAATTGGTAGGTATCATCACCAATAGAGATCTTCGTTTCCAAAAAGATATGCAGCGTGCTGTTTCTGAAGTAATGACAAAAGATAATCTTGTCACCGCTGCGGAAGGTACTACGCTTTTACAAGCAGAGGAAATCTTGCAGGACTACAAAATCGAGAAACTGCCTATAGTTGACAAAGACGGACGTTTAGCTGGCTTAATCACATTCAAAGACATTCAAAAATATAAAAACTACCCTAATGCTTGTAAAGATGAGCGAGGCAGATTACGTGTTGGCGCGGCCGTTGGTGTTGCTGCTGATAACATTGATCGCGTCGCTTCATTGGTGCAGGCAGGAGTTGATGTAGTTACCGTTGATACTGCTCATGGTCACTCTAAGGGGGTTATTGATATGGTGAAAGCTATCAAGGCTAGATTCCCTGATTTGCAAGTAATTGCTGGTAATATCGCTACGGCGGATGCGGCGAGAGCTTTAGCTGCTGCGGGAGCTGATGCTGTAAAAGTTGGTATCGGTCCAGGTTCCATTTGTACCACAAGGATTATTGCCGGTGTAGGTGTTCCGCAATTGTATGCGGTCTTCGAATGTGCTCAAGCTCTAATCGGCACAGGAATACCCGTGATTGCAGATGGAGGTATCAAACAAACAGGTGATATTGTAAAAGCGATTGCTGCAGGAGCAAGTTGTATTATGGCAGGATCGTTATTCGCAGGAGTGGAAGAGTCGCCAGGTGAGACCATTATTTATGAAGGACGTAAGTTTAAGTCTTACCGCGGTATGGGTTCTGTGGAAGCCATGCAATTGGGTTCTAAAGACCGTTATTTCCAAGATGAAGAAGACGTGGTCACCAAACTTGTACCTGAAGGAATCGTGGGCCGGGTACCTTACAAAGGAACATTGGCAGAAGTCATTTATCAATATATTGGTGGTCTAAGGGCTGGAATGCACTATTGCGGAGCAGGCAGCATTGAAGACCTTCAAAAGGCCAAATTTGTTCGCATAACAGCCGCAGGTATGAGAGAGAGTCATCCGCATGATATTTCTATAACTAAGGAAGCTCCAAATTATTCACGTTAATATACGATAATCATGAAATCAATATGTGTTTATTGCGGGTCTAATTTCAATGGCGATCCTATAGTAAGGGCTGCAATTGAAAGTTTAGCTCAAGCCTTGACTGATCAGAATATCACTTTAATATATGGGGGCGGAAGCGTCGGCGTTATGGGTGTCATTGCCGATGAAGTATTGAAACGTAATGGAAGGGTGATTGGTGTGATTCCTCAGTTTTTGATGGATAAGGAAGTTGGCCATCAAAAACTTACTGAGATGATAGTTACAGAAAACATGCATGAGCGCAAGCAAAAGATGGCGGATTTATCCGACGGTTTTATTGTATTGCCTGGCGGTTTTGGAACGTTGGAAGAGTTTTTTGAAGTGCTCACTTGGTTACAACTTGGCCTCCATGGAAAAGCTATAGGTGTTTTAAATGTGGGTGGTTTTTATGACCCACTATTTGCTCAGATGGACCTCATGGTAGAACATAGGTTCTTAAAACCAGCTAACCGTGCTCTGGTATTCAATGAATCAAATGCATTTGGACTTATAGACAAGATGAGCAAATTCGATGCGATACCTGATGAAGTTTGGTTTAAAGATAGAAACCTTACCTAGAATAAATCTGTATGATAACTGGTTTATAAAAACTCTCCCGGGTTTATTTCCCATGTCCAGGGTTTCTTAAACGTAGTAAACGTTTTGGCTTTCAGTCCTATTAAAATATTTTGTTGACTTTGATTCGCATCGATTTTATTTGTCATTTTCCCAGTGGTAACTGTTCTCTTCCTTTTTACAAAATCATACTCCTTTCTAGTCATCTCCCCGGATGCCCCATGAAAAGAGCAGTTTTCTGCATTAATAAGCTGCCAGGTATTGCTAGTATGTTTAAAAGTGTAGTTTAATTGCCACTTCCAACCTGCACCGCCCTCATAATTTAAAACCAGTGTATTAGTCTGAATGTTCATCGGACGGAGCGGGTCACCCATAGCGCCACCTTCTTCTGATCTTAGAATGAAATCGTTATTTTGTAAAGCCAGCTTGTAATTTCTTCCTTGTTTGAAATAGATAGCAAGCATCCTTGGTTTTTGTATTTCGGTAATGATTTCAGTATCATTATCTCCATAAGCACGACTTTCTTTAACCGCTGCATAGAATTCTAAAACTAGCGCCAGATCTTCAGTTTTATCATTGTTTAGATCCCCACTTGCCGAATCAATGACTTTCCATTGGGGCGGCAATAAGGAATTTAATGTCCTGCCTTTTTGGGTTAGTTCAGGGTATTTAAAAGATTGGGCCGATGATAATTTAAAGAAAAGTAGTAAAGTAAGAAGTGGGATTATTTTCATAGATATTCTAATCAACGCAGATCGGAATTAAAAAGTGTTCTGAAACTGGTTTTATTTATTGGAGAGGCATACCTAAATTATTAATGCTCTAAATTATCAGTGCTGAATTAGGTATTAATTGCCTATTACTTGGCCTTTATTTGACAAATTGATTAAATGAATTATAAGCGAACATCAGAAAATTTTGCAAAAAAGAGGGCCGGAGCAATCCGGTCCTCTGGGGTATATATCAATAGGGATTATTGAATAATTTTACCGTCTTTATCAATTTTCAATGAGCCTTCTTCGGCTTCTTTCTTAACATTGATCAGATAGTATGAAGTTTTGTCAGCATTGGTAATCAGGAATGCCGCAACTGGTGTCCACAATTTAACCGGCTCTGACGCCAATGTTGCTTTTACAGAATCCGGTAAATCTTTCAATTCAACAGGTGTTTTTGTAGTACTATCTTGTCTTACAGCAACAGTGTGACTGTAGTTTTTTATCTCGTTTGCGCTTACTGTAGTGAATCCTGCTAATGCTAAAAATGCTGCTGATAAAATGATCTTTTTCATAATTTTTATTTAGGGTTAATAAATTAAATAATTGATTTCAATTACGGTTAGACAATGCTTCATAATTGTGCCACTTGAATTTTATTTTGGCATTGCATTGATATATAGAGTATTATATTAATAATGGATTAAATATGTTGAGGAGAAACGCTACAATCTGTTGCTTAAGGAAGCATCTTTTATGGCTTGATAATTGCAAAACCCAATGAGTTAATACCCTCTTCCTTCGGGATGGGATCTCTGGTGCTGACAAAATTTAGTTTAACCCTAATCACTTTAAAATTATGATACATTTCAGATTTTTAACATTAGCGGCGTTCTCTCTAATTCTCGCATCTTGCGGTAGTTCTAAGAAACTTGCAGAAGCAAGTAACAAATACAACAGATTGGATAGCACTTACCAGTTGCTTCAAACTGATTTAGCAAGTAGCAAAGATTCAACATCTAAATACAAATCTTATAGTAGGCAGCTGGAAGATCAGCTGAAACAACAACGAAGCTCTAATGATCAGATGGTGAACCAGCTTAAAGACTTATCTGTAATCTCAGGATCACAAGCAGAAAGTATCAAAAAATCATTAGACAACATAGGTTCTAAAGACGCCTATATACAAAACCTGCAATCGGCCATTTCACGTAAGGATTCGCTTACCATGAATTTAGTAATGAACCTCAAAGGAGCAATTGGTAATCTTGATGATAAAGACATCAATATCAAAGTGGATAAAGGAGTGGTTTATATCGACATTTCTGATAAGTTATTGTTTACCACTGGCAAGTATGAAGTAACTTTAAGTGCTAAAGAAGTACTCGGAAAGGTAGCTAAAGTGCTTTTGAAACAACCTGACATTGAGTTCTTAGTGGAAGGGCATACAGATAATGTGCCATACCAACAAGGAGTTTTGTTGGACAATTGGGACTTAAGTGTGAAACGCGCTACGGCTGTTGTTCGTATCTTACAGAACGAGTACAACATTCCTCCGGTTAGAATGACCGCGGCAGGTAGGGGAGAATATGTTCCTGTTGCAGACAATGATTCTGAAGCTGGAAAATCTGCTAACCGTAGAACAAGAATAGTGATCTTACCGCAATTAGATCAGTTCTTTAAGTTATTGGAGACTCCTAAAAAATAGGATAGATTTTTGTGGCCGTTGCTCCAATTGGTGTAACGGCTTCTTTATGCCACGTTCTCTGGCCTTTGATAAGAAAAATCTGTTACCTTTAAAATATGAAAATTGGAATGATTGGTTTGGGGGATATGGGCTGCTTATACGCCATATCCTTTGCAAAAGCAGGCTACCAGGTCTTCGGGTGTGATTTACCCATTCAATTAGACACGTTGCGGGAGAAACTAGCGCCTTATGATATTGAATTAATGGCCGATGGAAAGGAAGTTTCCCGCCAATGCGATGTAATTTTTTATTCCGTAGAGGCGGAGAAAATTGCAGATGTAGTAAGGCTATACGGTTCTTCCACTAAATATGGAGCAATCGTATCTGGCCAAACGTCTGTGAAACATCCTGAAATAGAAGCGATGGAAAAGTACCTTCCAAAGGATGTGCATATCATTCCATGTCACTCTTTGCACGGTCCCGTGATAGACACCAAGGGTCAGAAGCTGATCGTCATTCCCCACCGTACTTCTGATGAGGCTTATCAAAGGATGCTAGACGTACTCGCTACGCTGAAATCAGAAATTGTAGAAATTTCCGATTACCATTACCACGATAAGATTGTTGCTGATACTCAAGTGGTCACTCATTTCGGTTTTGAAAGCATGGGTACTGCCTGGAAAGAAGCAGGATTTTTTCCATGGGAGAATGATTCTTATAACGGCGGTATCGACAATATTAAGATCCTGACAACATTAAGGATATTTAGCAGCAAAGCGCACATTTATGGAGGACTTGCCATTTTGAACCCTTATGCTTCTGCCCAAGTAAAACAATACGCACAATCTGAGTCTGAACTATTTAAACTGATGATTAAAGAGGAGGCCGCAGAATTCAGGGCTCGTTTATATAAGGCTCGAGATTTCGTTTTTGATAAGAAAAACAAGCAAATCATGCTGAGCAGTGAGATCATACAGGAGTTTTCACTAGCAGAAGGTAATAATTTAAGAAAGCCAAACTCTCACCTGAGTCTGCTTAGTATGGTCGATGCTTGGTGTAATTTAGGAATCAATCCTTACCATAATTTAATTTGCGAAACGCCTCCCTTTAAACTGAGGCTTGGTATAGCTGAACTTTTATTTCAAAACGAAGAACTCCTGGAAGAATCCATTGAAACTGCGCTTTTTGACAAGAGCATCAGGGCAGACGATCTGGAGTTTCACTCTGCGGTTAGAGAGTGGTCTTCATTGATTAGTTATGGCGATATGAACGGCTATAAGCAACATTTTGATGCCACTAAGCTTTTTTTTAAAGACAAGCTTAACCACGGTAAATTACAGAGTACAGAGCTGATTAGAAGGTTAGACCTCGCTTAGCTAGTTACAGTTGTGTTTTTTACCAGTTGCTTGAACCCCTCGGCAATGACTTCGAACTTATTTATTTGCTCTTTATTCCACAAGGTTAGCATGGGATCTACATTGGCCATTAGTGTTTTGTAGTATTCAATTCCATTGTTGAGCTGGTTTTGAAACTTGTTGACGTATTTGGCTTTCTTTTCGCTGAACTCTAGCACTAGGCCGTCCATTTCTTTCTTTAGGTAATCGACATATAGTGCGAACTCCTTGTTGAACAAGTTAGGCCTGTCTTTTCCGTTCAGAATGTTACTCCGGCCGTAAATGTGGTCAATCATTTGTTTCAAGGTGTATTGCTGATCGAAGTAAGCTAGGTTTGGCCCGGGACAAATGCTTACTGCGTGATTTTCCTTTGATTTCAAGAGGTCATACTTTTTGTAGGCAGAGGTACAAAGACCAACACATAGACACAGTTTTTCTGTTACTAGCGCTATTTTGCTTTTTAGCATGGTAGGGCTTAGTCCGGCTCCTTCCAGTTGTTTGATTTTTAGGTGCTGATATTTTATCGAAGCTGTGCAAATTGGTTCAGTTGTGAATTCTGTGTTTGTGCAAAGGTATTTCTTGGTGCATGGGCTACCTGGCTTACCACTATCAACACGCTCTTGCCGCTGTATTTCTGCCGAACTCTTCTTAAAGTTGTTGAAGAGTATACCAAGTGGAGAAGCATTGCTGATATAGTAATCTTGCTCAGTAGAAGTTTCCAAGTCGTTAAGGGTCTTTTCATCAACACAGGTAGCTTCCGGAACCAATAGAAAGGGACTTCCCCAGCCTGCAGCGTCTAATTCATAGTAATTCAATAGAAACTGGTGTTCCTCAGCGGTGCCGATTCCACCTTGAGCTGTAATCTTGTGAGCGGGTATTGGTGGCGGCTGGGTTGATGTTTTATTTAAATACGCTTGACTATACAATTGAAAAAGCTCATTGTACATTGCCAGTTTGTTGTCTTTAAATTCCTGTAATATTGGTCCTAATAGAAATCCATCCGTAGCAAAAGCATGTCCTCCGCAATTTAAACCGGATTCAACTCTAAATTCAGATACCCAAAGTCCCTTTTTAGCCAACACTTTGGCCTGAATAAGTGCAGAACGGTAATCACTCACTTTCAGGATAATTTGTTTTGGAAAAATTCCATCTGCTAATGGTTGAAAGTCATGAAATTCTTCCAAGTAGGAGAATAGTCTTGGGTTTAATCCGGCGGAAATCACTACAGAAGAGCTAAGGTTGCTTTTCGCAAAACCTCTCAATGCCGCTAAAGCGTCTGTATTTTCGTTCCCAAGGTAAGTTCCCTTAAGATAGTTTGCCTTATCTACCTTAGACATAATATTTACATCTATCCTCCCCGGTTTGATGCTGTCTTTTAGCTTTTCTTCCAGCGCTGTTTTCTCATATCCAGGACACGTTTTTAGAAGAAGGTTGTAGCTGTATTTCCATTCGTTGTCTTCAGGAAGCAGTGCAAAATATTTGCAGAGATCGCTTTCTTTATCAAAATCCTGAAGTTTCAATGCAGAAATCTGCTCGGTTACCAGTTTATTAAGGAGGTTTAAATAGGCGGTGATTCTCTTGGCTCTGGCATCTGCATCTGTTTTTAAAATGGGTTGATACGGTTCCTTGTGCGTTCCTGAAATGTGAGCTCTCATTCTTTCGATCAATTCATCATCCACTATTGACACTACAGAGGAGATACCATATCGTGCAACTTTTAAAGGCGTATCTATTGAGTAACCTAAACCTAATACAGGGATGTGAAATGTATGAGTCATATAAATGATTTTGCTTTCGTTGGCAAAGTAGTAGAAAAAAGTTACGTTAAAATGTGATTTGGGTCACTATTTCCATATGATCTATATCCGGATTTTACTTGATTTGTATCACGCAAGAGCAGCACATCAATAGTTCCTATTTAACTATATTTGCTAAAATGACGGTATGGAAAGCGGAAAACTTCTGAAAGCAATTATTGAGACGGCAATAGATGGCATCATCACTATAGACAACAAGGGCTTGGTAGAAAGTTTAAATCCGGCGGCACAAAGTCTATTTGGCTACTCACTAGATGAAGTAATTGGTCGGAACATTTCGATGTTGATGCCTGAGCCCGACAGGACTGGGCATGATGGTTATCTCAAGCGTTACCAACATACAGGCGAGAAGCGTATTATCGGTAAAGGAAGAGAAGTAATGGGTCTGAGAAAAGACGGTACTACATTTCCGTTCAGGCTGGCAGTAAGTGAGGTCAAGTACGATGAGCGCATTATATATACCGGTTTTATTCATGACCTTTCTAAGGAGAAAGAGGCTGAACGAAGGTTAATAGAGTATGCTGCAGAATTGGAGGGACTGGTAGAAGAGCGAACCAGGTCACTTAAGAAAACGGTTAGTGCTTTGTCGGAAGCTAAAGAAGAGGTGAGCTTATCACTGCTCAAAGAGAAGGAATTGAACCAGATGAAGAGCCGATTTGTTTCTATGGCATCTCATGAATTTAGAACACCCCTAAGTTCGGTACAGCTGTCTTCCGTGTTGATTGAGAAGTACGCCGCACCCTTTGAAAACGACAACATCAAGAAACATGTTAATAAAATCAAAAGCGCTGTTAATAATTTAACAACGATACTTAACGATTTTCTTTCGCTGGAACGTTTAGAAGCTGGCAATGTGCAATCTACTTTGGAGCCATTTGATCTGGTAAAGCTGGCTGAAGAGGTTACAGAAGAGATGCAGATGATCGCCAAGCAAGAGCAAAACATCATTTATCAGCATACTGGAGTGGAAAGTTTGGTCAATTTGGATCAAAATCTGTTGCGGAACTGCATGATAAACCTCATCTCCAATGCGATAAAATATTCTGGTGACGGTACATTTATCGAGTTCAATACGGAGATCAAAGACTCTTTGTATACCGTTACGGTGAGTGATAATGGCATCGGTATTCCAGATTTGGATCAAAAGAATTTGTTTCAGCCATTCTTTAGGGCCAACAACACTGGAAATATTCCTGGAACAGGCTTGGGTCTGAACATTGTGTTGAGGTATGTCAGACTTATGAACGGAAGCGTAGAGTTTAAAAGTGAAGTGAATAAAGGCGCTAAATTTATATTGTCATTTAATAAGCAATAAGTGAAGATCAGCATATGGGAAAAATAAAGGTTTTAATCATTGAGGATAATGACGACATCCGGGGGAGTACTGCAGAGATTCTAGAGCTCGCTAATTACGAGGTCCTGCAAGCAACTAACGGGAAAGAGGGAGTCGCTATAGCGGGTGCTTTCTTACCTGAATTGATTCTTTGCGACATCATGATGCCTGAAATGGATGGTTATAGCGTCTTGCATCTTCTGGGTAAAAAGCCGGAAACAGCTGTGATCCCTTTTATTTTTCTTACCGCAAAAACTGACCGTCAGGATATGCGTAAGGGTATGGAGATGGGTGCGGATGATTACCTGACCAAGCCATTTGACGATGTGGAATTGTTCAATGCCATTGAAATCAGGTTGAAGAAATACCAAAGTCATAAGGCATTAAATAGTACTTCGCTCGATAACCTGAGCAACCTTATTGGCGGGAAGAATGGACTTGAAGAACTTAAAAAACACATCAAAGAGCGTAAAGTAAGACACATTAAGAAAAAGCAGGTTATTTATTATGAGGGTGATACGGCGAACGGCCTCTATCTAATCGTTTCTGGTAAAGTGAAGACTTTTAAAGTGGCACAGGATGGTCGAGAGTTGCTGACTGGTTTATACGGATTAGAAGAATACTTCGGAACTGCGGCATTGCTGGCGGGAGAAAGTTATATGGAAACAGCAGAAGCAGTAGAGAATACTTCGCTTTGCTTGATTCCTAGAGATTTGATGGAGCAGTTGTTAAACAAATATCCCGATGTTTCTTCCAGCTTCATTAAGTTGCTGGCAAACAATGTGCTGCAAAATGAGCAGCAGTTGCTCGAACTGGCCTACCATTCTGTGCGCAAGCGCATGTCAGAAGTAATCTTACGTCTGTATAATAGTAATAGAGAAGCACTTTTTTTAAATGTTTCTCGTGATAATTTGGCCGCTATGGCCGGGATCGCAACAGAGACCGTGAGTAGAATACTTAGCGACTTCAATGATGAGGGAATGATTAAGCGTAATGGCGGAAAAATAGTAATTCTTGACCCTGATCGTCTTAAAAATATGAAAAACTGATGAAGATCACTATTTGACGGTGATGACACTCATGCTTTAGCAATGGGTTTGCAGCTACTTTTGATAATCAAATTAGAAGAATGAAAGTTGTAGCGTACAGTATTAAGACTGCCGAAAAGGAACCCCTGGCCATTGCGAACCATAAGAAACATGAAATTACACTAATTTCAAATTCATTGTCTACCGAGACCGCGTCTTTCGCAGAGGGAAAAGAAGCCGCTATCGTATTTACGGAAGACGATGTGTCTGCTGAAGTTATCCATAAGTTGTCAGATCTGGGTATCAAATATATAGCTACTCGGTCTAATGACGTGTCGCATATCGATGCTGTAGCAGCAGGTATTTGTAATATAAAGATTGCCAACGTACCACAAATGACTATTGCTGGTTTATCTTCGGCGGAAATCCCGATGGCTTTAGCCGTAGAAACAATTAATAATTTAGACAAATGGCAGGGTAAGAAATGTCTTGGTGATGCATGTGTATGCTCTAAGGCTTGCGATTCGGTCAAAGTTAACACCGAACATCATGAACATTGATCAGCTGGTAGAAAAATATAGGGTCGCCGCACCTCGGTATACCAGTTATCCAACAGTACCCTACTGGGAGCAAAGTACTTTTGACGACGAGCGCTGGAGCGATGTCTTATTACATTCCTTTCAGGAGTTTCCTGAAGGGATTAGTTTGTATATCCACCTTCCATTTTGTGAAAGCTTATGTACGTATTGCGGATGTAATACCCGTATCACTAAAAATCACGGGGTAGAAATCCCGTATATTAAGGCAGTACTCAAAGAGTGGTCGCTCTATCTAGCTAAGTTGGGATCAGTACCTATTATCATGGAGATTCATCTGGGCGGTGGAACACCCACGTTTTTTAGTCCTGAGAATCTGGAAATGCTCATCTGTGGCATCTTGGATAAGTCAGAACTACATGCGGAAGCTAAATTTAGTTTTGAGGCACATCCCGGCAATACTACCAAAGCTCATTTGAGTACATTGTTCAATTTAGGATTTAGAAGATTAAGTTTGGGCATACAGGATTTTGATCCTTTAGTTCAACAAATTATCAACAGGATACAATCTGTAGAATCAGTAGAGCATACGACTGTTCTGGCCAGGGAAATGGGATACAATTCCATCAATTATGATCTGATATATGGATTGCCATTGCAAACGATGGAAGGCCTATACCATACCATAGATGAGGTAATCAGGCTGAAACCAGATCGTATCGCTTTTTATAGTTACGCCCATACTCCATGGCTAAAACCTGGTCAGCGTCGATACACCGAGGAACACCTTCCTGATGCAGAATTAAAGAAGAACTTGTATGAATTAGGTAGGAAAATGCTAAGTAAAGCTGGCTATCAGGAAATTGGTATGGATCACTTTACGCTACCTACCGATAGTTTGTATTTGGCTGAAGTACAGGGCAGGTTACACCGCAACTTCATGGGTTACACTGAGCAACCTAGTAAGATCCTAATTGGTCTGGGTGTATCCGCAATTAGCGACTGCCGGACCGGCTTTGCGCAGAACGAGAAGAACGTAGAAGATTATATCCGTGTTGTTAATGAGGGAAAGCTACCTGTTTTCAAAGGCCATATCCTTACTGCTACGGATTTGATGATGCGCCAGCACATCCTGAACATTATGTGTAAAGGAAGTACGGAATGGTCGGCCACAGAGATTTCTCCAGAGGTTGCGGAAGCCGTTTCAAAGTTGCAGGTTCTTGCCGACGACGGGTTGCTGATGCTTTCTGATGAAAGTCTGCAGGTAAGTCCAAATGGGAAGCGTTTTTTAAGAAACATCTGCATGGCTTTTGACGCGAGATTGTGGGATAAGAAATCTGATAATCAGGTGTTTAGCATGGCCGATTAGGTTATTTGCACTCTGCGACTGAAGAGAGGGGGCGTTGTGGACTTAAGTATGGGATGTTGAGTTCCATCCCCCTCATCATAAACCAAACCCCAAGCAGCAACATCATATAGGGTACAAATCTATTTAACCTTTTTCTAAAGGGCATCCCTGAAAAGCCGACTATTAAAGTTGCCGCGAACATTAATGGTGTGGTACCTACTCCAAACCAAAACATATAGCTCATACTCTTCGGGATATCACCCGCGTTTATTGCGCCCGCCAAAGCCAGGTAAACAAAGCCGCAGGGGAGGATTCCATTGATCATTCCAATAATTAAATGATTCGCTTTGTGGTTAAACGCATATGTGAAAAGCCTATTTATGGGTTTTATCAAAAAATCGGGGCTTCTTTTGAGAAAGCTTAATTTTAATATTTTAGAAAGCGCGGCAATCAGAATCAGTAGGCCGGTAATGATGCTTACGCCTTGCTGAAATCCTGCCTGCCATATTTGGCGTCCTAATAAACCTACTAAAGCACCTAAAATTGTATAAGATGCTGTGCGGCCAAGTTGATACAGCAACTTATTCCATACAACGCTGAACCATCCTGATTGACGAACAGGCACGGCAAATGCTAGCGGTCCGCACATTCCAATGCAGTGTAATGAGCCTAAAAGGCCGATGAAAAAGGCTAGGCGGTCATTACTCATGGTAAGTCGACCTCCTCATCTCTCAAGTATTTCGTGCCTTCTGCGTTTTCCCAGGAGTTGATCAAATGCCATCTTCCTTTTGGAAGCCTAATAGTTTTTATTGTTAGTTTACGAGTAAGGGTGTAGAACTGAATGGTAGTGTCTAAAACTTTGCTGTCCGTTCTTGTTAGTCTTATTTTACCTTTTGCGGTAGTTTTGAAGAGGATGTTGATGTTACCTTTGCTGATGGTCAACTCAGGACTGGCCTGGTCTTTACCTACCTGTGTTTTCGCAGCATATTCCTCATCATAGTTTAGGCCTTTTTCGTAGTAGTTGGTTTCTACCAATGCGTCTTCATGGCTTCTGAACATTAGCACGCCAAGCACAACAATAAAAGTCATAAAAGTTAGCATTCCTATAATAATTTTTGTTCCCCAATTCATGGCTATTCTTTTGGTGGTGCAATAAAAGTTGTTTCGAAGCGGTCTAATATTATATTGTCGGATAGAATACTAAAGGATACCTCTGTTTTATACTTTTCTATCGATGCTTGTGGCATGATTAAAAAGAAAGTAGTTTTAGTACTTCCTCCGTAGACTATGCTGTCGGGCTTTTCAATATACCGTATTTTTGCATATTTTTCCGTTGGTACAATTTCGAGCTTGATTGTTCTGCTGGTTTTATTTACTATTTCCGCGGTGTATAGGTTACTAACTGTACGATTCTCATCGTTCAATTGGTATAAAGTTCCGCTGGCTCGTAGAATGGTTGTTTTCACAGGAGAACGGGTAGTAATCAGGAACAATAGAACGGAAACCAATGCTAAAAAAACGCCCGAATAACCGTAAATTCTAGCGCTTACTTTAAATGGAGCTTTAGTCTTGATCTGGGTCTCCGACATAAATCCTATCAGCCTTGTTGGACGATTGACCTTCTCCATCACCATATCGCAGGCATCTATACACGCGGTACAGTTGACACATTCCATTTGGGTTCCGTTGCGGATGTCTATACCTGTAGGACAAACTTGAACACAAAGATTGCAGTCTATACAATCGCCATGTTCATTTTTTGATCCTCTTTTAATCTTCTCCCTTGGTTCTCCTCTAACGTAATCATAGGCGACAATAGTGCTTTGATTATCTAACAATACACCTTGAAGTCTACCGTACGGACAAGCTACGGTACAGACCAGTTCTCTCATTCTTGAAAATACAAGGTAGAATACCAGGGAGAAAATGCCGATAGAGATGAAGCCGGAAAGGTGCATTTTTACGGGCTCAGTGATGATAGTTATGAGGGTATCTGATCCGATGAGGTATGCGAGAAAAGTGTTCGCTATCAAAAAGGAGAGGACCAAAAAGATGCTATGTTTTAAAGTTTTTTTAAGGAATTTATCAGCTGTCAAAGGTGACTGATCAAGCTTTTGCTGTTGGTTTCGGTCTCCCTCTATCCAGTTTTCAATTTTCCGGAAAACCATTTCCAGAAAGATCGTTTGTGGACACACCCAGCCGCAGAACACCCGTCCGAATACGACGGTAAATAGAACTATAAATACAATAAATGTCAACAGTGCCAAAACGAAGAGGTAAAAATCCTGAGGCCAGAATACCACTCCAAAGAAAACGAACTTTCTTTGTAAGACGTTTAAAAGGATAAGCTGCTCACCATTAACTTTTAGGAATGGCGCTAAAAACAACAGCGCTAATAGAAAGTAACTGAGTAGAGTCCGGTATTTGTATAGCTTACCCTTGATGATTTTAGGGTAGATCCAAGTTCTTTTTGGCTGTGACATTTTTGCTTTTATTTTTTACCCTGAGCCGCTTTTGCTCCGGCAGGATTAGTTCCCTGCAAGGACAAGATGTAGCTCGCCATTGCAGCAATTTGTTTAGGCCTCATTGTTTTTTCCCAGGCGATCATTCCTTTTTCAGGAACGCCGTATTTGATGGTTTTAAAAATATCTTTCACTGCACCACCATGAAGCCAGAATTGATCTGTTAGGTTAGGGCCAACTATTCCCTCGGCGTGTTCTCCGTGACAAGGCCCACAAGCATTTTTGAAAAGCAATGCTGCATCGGCAAGTTCTCCTTTGTCTGTAGAGACGACAACATTATTTTCATTTACTTGATTGGCTGCGTTTCCTGGCTTAAGCAGCATAGCAGTTTTTGCTTCCTCAGCTTGTTGCAGCTCTATGGCATATTCTTGTTCTTGTGACTTTCCATAGTCGAACACGTGATAGGTTAGCATATACCCTATTGCGAAGACGATACTTCCGTAAAAGAGAACCATAAACCATGCAGGAGTTGGGTTGTCCAGTTCTTCAATACCATCGAAAGTATGTTCCATTACCAGCTCCTTTTCATCTGAGATAGGTCTTAAGCTCATCAGCTTCAGCCATATAGAGGGATTAGCTACTTTAACTATTACTTGCTGTTCTAATAATAAAGCTCTTTGTTTTTTCTCTTCTGGTGTTGCAAAGCGAATCGGGCTAATGGCTTCCTCTGCGTAAACCTTTATCACACGTAGAACCAAGAGCGACACCAACAACAGCAGTACTGCTGTTGCCAGTAGAAAGCAAATTAGAATATCAGTCATTGTCATTTTCGTTGTCGTTTAAAGGAAGTGAGCTCATGTAGTCAATTTGTTCCTTTTTCATAAATATGAGCAGCAGAGCAACCAATAGGAAAAACAGCATAAATATGCCTAGTGAGGTGATAAGATATACCTGGCTATCTGTTACCTGAGTTAAAAATTGTTTAAACATAATGTTCAGTTTTAATGCTATTTTGTTCTAATATCTGTTCCAAGCCTTTGTAAATAAGCGATAACGGCGATGATTTCTCGATCACTTTTCACGCGCACATCGCTCTTTTTTAAGTCGTCGCCAATCGCCTTAGCCTGTTCAGCCAGGTCGGCATTTGCCTGATGCTCATAACCTAGTTCATAAGGAACCCCTAGCGTACGCATTGCATTTATTTTGGCAATAGTTGTTGTGGTGTCAAGCTGTTGATTAATCAGCCATTCATATGGAGGCATGATGCTACCTGGCGACATGGTTTGCGGATCAAGCAGGTGATTGAAGTGCCACGAATTCGAGTATTTACCTCCAACTCTAGCCACATCAGGACCGGTACGTTTTGATCCCCAAAGGAATGGATGGTCATACACAAACTCACCAGCCTTGCTGTACTCGCCATAACGTTCTGTTTCAGATCTGAATGGTCTTATCATCTGAGAATGGCAATTCACACAACCTTCTCTAATGTAAAGATCCCTTCCCTGCAACTCTAGTGGAGAATATGGCTTCACGCTGCTGATAGTGGGAATGTTCGATTTGATGGTAAAAGTAGGCATCATCTCGATAACCCCTCCAATGAGGATAACCACCAAAGAAAGTACAAGGAATGCCATTGGTTTTCTTTCCAACAGGCGGTGCAATTTTTTATCTGTGCCCTGAGGCGTATATTCTTGAGGAAGCGCTAGTGCTTCGGCAGGCTCGTCGGCAACAAGTTTACCTTTCTTGACCGTCTTGATTAGGTTGTAGGTCATGACCAGAACTCCTGTCAGGTACATTGCCCCACCAGCTGCTCTCAGAATATACATCGGGATGATTTGTATTACTGTTTCTAAGAAGTTGGGGTATTTAAGCATGCCTTCTTCTGTAAACTCTTTCCACATTAATCCTTGTGTGAACCCTGCGAAATAGAGTGGTACGGCATAGAATATGATTCCAAGGGTACCAATCCAGAAATGGAAATTGGCTAGCTTTTTAGAATATAATTCTGTTTTATAGATTCTTGGAATGAGCCAGTAAAGCACAGCGAAGGTTAAAAATCCGTTCCACCCAAGCGCGCCGACATGCACGTGAGCAACTATCCAATCGGTATAGTGTGCGATTGCATTAATCTGTTTCAGAGCTAGCATCGGCCCTTCGAAAGTTGCCATACCGTATGAAGTTAAAGCAACGACCATAAATTTCAAAGTGGCTTCCTCTCTAACTTTATCCCATGCACCTCTCAATGTAAGCAAACCATTAATCATACCACCCCAGCTTGGTGCGATAAGCATAATAGAGAAAGCTACTCCGAGCGACTGTGCCCAGGAAGGGAGGGAAGTGTAAAGCAAATGGTGTGGCCCAGCCCAGATGTAAATGAAGATCAGTGACCAAAAGTGAAGAATACTCAGTTTATAGGAGTAAACAGGTCTATTCGCCATTTTAGGTAGAAAATAGTACATCATTCCTAAATATGGGGTGGTTAAGAAAAACGCTACCGCATTGTGGCCATACCACCATTGCACGAGTGCATCTTGAACTCCAGCATAAATATAATAGCTTTTGAAAGCTGAAATAGGCAGCTGAAAAGAGTTCACAATATGGAGAACGGCGACCGTTACAAACGTTGCGATGTAGAACCAGATGGCTACATACATATGCTGCTCCCGTCTTTTTATAATGGTACCGAACATGTTCACTCCGAACACTACCCAAATTATAGTGATGGCAATATCTATCGGCCATTCAAGTTCTGCATATTCATGAGAGGAGGTAAATCCCATAGGCAGGGTGATGACCGCAGAGACGATGATCAGCTGCCATCCCCAAAAGTGGATTTTGCTCAATACATCGCTGAACATTCTAGCTTTAAGCAGGCGCTGAAGCGAATAATATACCCCCATAAAAATGGCATTACCCACGAAGGCAAAGATCACTGCGTTGGTGTGCAGTGGTCTGATCCTGCCGAAGGTGGTATACTGTGAGCCTAGATTCATCGCTGGTTTTACCAGCTGTAGGGCAATCAGCAAACCCACCGTCATGCCGATAATTCCCCAAACGATGGTAGCTATGGCAAAGTTCCTGACGGTTTTATTGTCGTAATAGAATTTCTCAGTCATTGTTTTCTTCTTTTAATTCGTCGTCAAATAGGATTCTTACAGCGGGTGTGTAGGTGTCATCATTTTGTCCTGTCCTTGATGCCCAAATGAATGCGGCGAGGAAGATCAGTGCCAGAAGGATGCTGCATCCGATTAGTATGAAGATCATGTTCATATAAGCTTGTTTTTGTGTGCATACGCGCGCGCTGCAATTGTGGTGAACAATATGATAGTTACGGTGCTTAAAGGCATTAGTATAGCAGCAATCAGTGGAGATAGCATTCCCTGAACGGCGAAGAATAGTCCAGTAATATTATAAGTGAGTGATATCGCGAATGACACATAGATCACTTTAACCGCGTCTTTCGCAAGCTGAATAAATTGTGGTATTTTTTGAAAAGCTTTGCCATCAAGCACTGCATCACAACTGGGTGAAAAGTTATTGATGTTGTCTGTGACTGCTATCCCGATATTGCTTTGCTTTAGCGCTCCTGAATCATTTAGTCCATCGCCAATCATTGCCACCTTTTTTCCTTCATCCTGAAGCTTGGTCACGTAGTCCAGTTTGTTTTGTGGAGACTGATTAAAATGCAGTGCGTCCGGATCTTTGAAAAAGGGTGCTAAAGCTTCTGATTCCCGGTTGCTATCTCCAGATAGGAGATAGGTATTTGCCCAGATAGCGAGTTTTAGAATCACCTCCTTGAATCCTGTTCTCCATTGTTGTTTGATTTGGAAATAACCAAGGTAATCGTTGTTGATGATGATGTGAGTGGTGGTGCTATTTGGCGAGTTTTTCAGTGGGAGACCAAGGAACGCGGAACTTCCCAATCTCACAATATTTCCATTGATCGTTCCACTGATGCCCCTGCCAATTTTTTCTGTATAGTTATCTGCCTGATGCTGTAATGGTTTATTAAGGTATTTGCACAGCTCACGGCTCAAGGGGTGTCCTGAGTTGCGGGCAAGATCATTAACCAGCTGTGTTTGTATATCGTTGATGTGGCCGACAAAGGTTAGGCCATGGGCATCGGGATTGGTAATGGTACCTGTCTTATCGAATACGAAAGTATTTATCCTTGCCAGCTCTTCAACTATAGCAGTGTTTTTTAGATAAAAGCCATTTTTATCAAACACGCTGATTACAGCTGCAAGCGTGAAAGGAGAGCTGAGTGCAAGTGCACAAGGGCAGGCAATGATGAGTACGGCAGTAAAGGAAGCGAGTGCCTTTGTCGGATCGCTAAAAGACCAGAAGAGCGCGGAGCCGAAAGCTACCATTAGTAGAACAACACTGAAGTACTTACTAGCCGTATCACTGAATGTTTTGATGGCATTCTTTGGATGTTGAAAAGCATCGTTGTTCCATAGTTGTGTAAGGTAGCTTTGGGCTACTGGTTTTAGAACCTCCATTTCCAGGACACCTCCAAGCTGGCGACCGCCAGCGTAAATGATTTCTCCATATACTTTTTTTACTGGTACTGATTCTCCGGTTACGAAACTAAAATCGATTTCTGCTTCCCCGTTTAGAAGAATAGCATCTGCAGGTATGATTTCCTGACTTCTAATTAAAATACGATCACCTTTTCTTAAGTCGGATAAAGGGATTGGCTTTTCTATATTGTTGTTGATGGTTGTTACGGCTACAGGAAAGTAAGAACGGTAATCCCTTTCGAAGGAGATGTGGTTAAAAGTTCTTTGTTGCATCCATTTACCAATCAGGAGAAAAAATACTAATCCACTTAGGGTATCAACAAAGCCTGGTCCTGTCTGAAGCAGGATTTCAAATACGGAACGTACGAACATTACGGTAATGCCAAGGGCAAGGGGAAAGTCTAGGTTCAATCGTCTCGCCTTTAAGTTGTTGAACGCTGATTTGAAATAGTCGATCCCGCTGAAACACACAACAGGAATTGCAAAAGCAAGATTCAGCCAGCCGAAAAACAGTTTAAAGTTGGCATCTAAAACAGTTAAGCCAAAGTATTCCGGGAAGCTGAATAGCATCACATTCCCAAAGCAGAATCCTGCGACAGCGATTTTAATAATCAGTTTCCGTTCGGGTTTGCTGTTCTGGTTATCCTTGACAACATCCTGAAGGCTGATGATTGGCACATAACCTATGGCAGCTAGTGTTTCGACAATTTCTTTTAAGGATGCGGTGGAGTTTTTAAAGCTAATGATTACCTGTTTTTTTAGAAAGTCAACCCTTGACCTTGATATTGCAGGTTTCAATTGATGGAGGTTTTCTAATAACCAGATGCAGGAGCTACAATGGATAGCAGGGATATATAAGGTGATTACCGTGACTTTGTCGTCTTGATAATCCACAAGTTTATTGACTATTTCTTCTACGTCGAGGTAGGTAAAGTCCGATTGTTCTTTGTTCTGAGTTTGACCTGGGATGTCATTATATACATAATATCCTGCAAGGTCATGACTTTTTAAAACCTGATAAACAGTTTTACAGCCCAGACAGCAGAAGCCCTTCTCATCTGACTTATAAAGGTCAGAAACAATGTCCTCACCACAGTGAAAACATTGCGCTTTCGTTAAGATTTCGCTTTCGTTTAACATGCCACTTTCTATGATTCAAAAGTGGCAGGAAAGGGGTCTTTGCGAAATGATATGAGTTACATTAAATAGTGACTCCGGTCATTTAATTTGTTATTTGATTGGACTTGCCGCTATCCCTTCGAAGGTAATTATTACAGGTTTTATCAATCCGTTCTCGTCAAATTCCATCTTTTCAATGCAAGTAACGCGGTGATTACCATTGGTTTCACCTAAGGGTCTGCGGTGATAAATGATATAGTATTCGCCAGTTTTCGGGTTCTGAATCACAGAATTGTGACCTGCACCGGTAGCGATGCTTGGATCTTGTTTCAGAATCCTATCGATACGCTTGAATGGACCTAATGGGGAATCAGCCATTGCATAAGCGACTGAATAATTAGGGCCTGTCCATCCACCTTCAGACCACATAAAGTAGTATTTGCCTTTTCTTATAAACATGAAAGCACCTTCTACATAACCTTTTGGTGTCACCTCTTTGTACGTTTTTCCATCAGGGAATGGGAGGATACTTTTGAAGTCGTCACTTAACTTAACCACGTTACAGTGAGACCACCCTCCATAAAAAAGGTAGTATTGTCCGTCCTTGTCTTTGAATACATATTGATCAATAGGTTGTGCACCATTGTGAAATGCGTCAATAAGGGGTTCGCCGATATGGTCTTTAAAGGGGCCGCTTGGTTTGTTTGAAACTGCTACACCAATACCTCCAAGTTCCTTATTGTTCTGAATGTCGTTGGCACCGAAGAACAAATAATATTTGTTCCCTTTTTTAGTAATAGAAGGAGCCCACATTGCCTTATTGGCCCATTTGATATTATCCTTAGTTAAAACATTTGCATGTTTTGTCCAGTTTACCAAGTCTTTTGAGCTGAATGCATCCATGAAAATCTGTTCCTCATATTTTGCAGAAAACGTTGGATATATCCAGTACTCTTTTCCAAATATTGCACCTTCAGGATCGGCGTACCATCCTTCGAATAAAGGGTTGCCAGAGGTTTTTGGTTCTGTAACTTTCTGGGAAAAACCTGATAATGTCAGCGACGAAATGCAGATGGATAAGATTATTTTTTTCATCATGTGTGTTTAGTAGGCGTTTAAGCACTATTGTCACCTTCGAAGTTATCGTTTTATTTATTGGTTTTTATTAACCTCGTTAGAAATTTGGCGATATTGGGCAGGTGAGTTACAAAACAATCATTCGGGTTTTTCTGGTTTTACTTTTTCTGTGTTTACTTTCATTTAGGTCTGAAAACAAACCATCAACTTCAGTTGAGATTTTGCAAAAAGGCAAACATATCGTTTGGGATCAACAAACGCTTCGAAAAGTTTCATCCTCTGAGCCTGGGAGATCCAGCGGTTATGGCCGGATCATTCAATTAGCTGATAAGTCTTTAATTTGCGTTTACGAATCAGCTGGCAGTACCGTTGCTGTTACAAGTAACGATCTAGGAGCCAGCTGGTCTTCCATAACAACGATTGCTGCCCGTCATGATGGTATAAGTATGGCTGTTCCAGACCTTCTTCAATTGCGCAGCGGGAAGTTGATTGTTTTTTACAATCCAAGACCTGGTCAAAAATCCTTGGAGAAGAAGTTCGGCATTAGATGTAAAATGAGCGATGACGGTGGGAAAAACTGGTCGGCCGAACAATCACTCTACGACGCCGACTGGCAGTTCGAGAATGGATGCTGGGAGCCTTCGGCGGTACAACTTCCTAATGGAGAGATTCAATTGTTCTTTGCAAATGAATCGGACTACAGAAACTCTAATGAGCAGAATATTTCCATGCTGCGGTCGGCAGATAACGGTGTTAGCTGGACCAAGGAACGAGAGGTCGTAAGTTTTAGAAAGGGATTCAGGGATGGCATGCCAGTACCCATATTATTAAATAACCAACAGGAGGTTGTGTTTGCAATTGAAGATAATGGCTCTGGAAACTTCAAGCCTTATATTATTAGGAGTAGCTTGCGAGATAATTGGTCTACACGGGTGAATGGCCGTAACGATAATCGTAGCTACGCGTTGGCAGAAAAAATTGATAATAGCATTTATGCCGGAGCGCCTTACCTGCGACAGTTGAAAAGTGGTGAGACAATACTTTCTTATCAAGGTACAGAAGGAAGGATCAACATGATGCAGCGTGCTGATATGAAAGTGGTAATAGGTGATCAATATGCGAGAAATTTTGGAGCTAAGTCTGTACCATTTCTTATTCCTGCTGATAAATCTTGTCTATGGAATAGCCTTTCAATATTGGACGATGATACCATCATCGCGATTACCAGTACGAATGCTTATTCAGATAGGAGCGAGATTTGGATGATTAAGGGGCGTTTGGTGTCCGACGAGGAAAATGACAGTAAAATTTTGTTGATGGCTGATCCAACGGTTTTTCTGGATAAAGGAATCTATTATTTGTATGGTACAAGTAGTAACAAAGGATTTCAATCCTATGTTTCTAGTGATTTGAACAACTGGTCAGCGCCTAAAGATTTAAATGGTGCAATGGTATTGAGAAAGGGTGAGGCATTTGGCAATGGAGGTTTTTGGGCACCTCAGGTCTTTAAGCATAAAGAGTTGTATTATATGGCCTATACAGCAGATGAGCAGATTGCTATTGCGACGAGCAATAGTCCGCTGGGACCATTTAAGCAAAAGGTTTTGAAATCGCTATCCGGCACAGGAAAGCAGATTGATCCTTATCTCTACTTTGATGGGAATGGAAAAGTATATCTCTACCATGTAAAGCTCCAAACCGGCAATCGGATTTTTGTTGTTGAAATGAAGGCAGACTTATCTGATGTTATTTTGGGCACGGAAAAGGAATGTATTTCAGGTACCGATTTTTGGGAGAATACAGAACGGACGGGATGGCCGGTTACCGAAGGCCCTACCGTTGTAAAGCACAATAACCTTTACTATTTAATCTATTCTGCAAATGATTTTAGAAGTAAAGATTATGCCGTGGGTTATGCGACTTCCTGGTCACCCATGGGGCCATGGCAAAAATATGCTGGCAATCCGATTATATCACGGATAAAGCTGGGGTTAAATGGGAGCGGACATGGAGACTTATTTACTGACAAGAAAGGTGCTTTGAAGTACGTTTTACATGTGCATAATACAAATGTGAAAGTTTCTCCGCGGGCGACAGGTCTGATTGGAATCAAGTTTAGAAAAGTAGCTGAAGGGGATGACATTTTAGAAGTAGACTCTACAAGTTTTAAATTGCTGAAACTGAACTGATCAAACGCTTTGTGAGGATTGTTGGAATCAACTCTTGCTACTTACGGTTAAAAAGCCTTAATTTTATAAAATATTTGGAAAGCTCCGATGGGAGATTTAAGCGATAAATAGTAGATATGAAAAGAGTAGTAGTAACTGGTTTAGGTGCCGTGACCCCCTTGGGTAATACTGTAAATGAATTTTGGGATAACATAGTTGCCGGAAAGAGTGGAGTTTCGGCGATAACCAAATTCGATACTTCCAAGTTTAAAACCAAATTTGCTGCAGAGGTTAAAGACTTCGATGCTACGGCTTATATTGACAAAAAAGAACTAAAGAAATACGATTTATACACACAATATGCTATTGCTGCCAGCGACCAAGCGATTAAAGATGCAGGATTAGATTTCGAAGCGATGCCGGAAGTAGATCGTTATGAAGTTGGTGTTATTTGGGCATCAGGAAACGGCGGAATCGGGACTTTTGAACAACAATTGAAGGAATACCATTTAGGTGATGGCACTCCAAGATTTAGCCCTTATTTCATTCCTAAAATGATTGTCGATATTGCGGCTGGTGTTATTTCCATCCGGCATAAGTTACATGGGCCGAACTATGCAACGGTTTCTGCTTGTGCGTCCTCAAATACAGCGATTATCAGTGCATTTGATACCATCAGATTAGGTAAGGCTACTGTAATGGTAGCTGGTGGTTCTGAAGCTGCAATAACAGAATCATCTGTTGGTGGATTTAATTCGGCACACGCACTATCGAAAAGAAATGATGATCCACAGACTGCTTCACGTCCTTTCGATGTGGATAGAGATGGTTTTGTAATTGGTGAAGGTGCTGGAGCCTTGATCCTAGAAGATCTTGATCATGCAATTGCCAGAGGTGCACATATATATGCTGAAATGGTTGGTGGCGGTATGGCCGCTGATGCCTACCATCTAACAGGTACGCCTCCAGACGGATTAGGCGCTTCGTTAGGAATCTCCAAAGCGTTGGCCGATGCAGGTATTTCTCCGGATAAAATTGATTACATAAATGCACATGCTACATCAACTGGTTTAGGAGATGTTGGTGAACTAAATGGCATCAAGAAAATATTCGGCGAGTTGCAGGTTGCAATCAGTGCTACAAAATCAATGACTGGCCATCTGCTAGGTGGGGCTGGTGCTATTGAAAGCGTAATTAGTATCCTTTCAATCGTCAATGACACTATACCTGGAACGATCAATACTCAAACACTTGATCCTGAGATTCCTGAAGGTTTAAATATAATACTTGGTAAGTCACTTAAACAACAGGTGAATTACGTTTTAAATAATACTTTTGGATTTGGGGGCCATACGGCTACATCAATATTCAAAAAGTATCAGGGTTAATTACTGGCTTTTAATGGCCAAATACTTTTCTAAACACCTTTGATCGCCAAACTATATGGATATAGAATTCAACAAAAACGAGGATGTTAACAAACAGTCGGTTTATGAGCTCAAAACAAAGCTCAAGAAAATATACCAAGGGGGAGGAGAGAAGAGTGCTGCTAAACAAAGGGAGAAAGGCAAATTACTTGCGCGCGAGCGTGTCGCCTATTTAATTGATGACGAAACGGACTTTCTGGAAGTTGGTGCTTTCGCCGCAGATGGAATGTATGCAGAGCAGGGCGGTTGCCCTTCCGCAGGCGTAGTTTGTGGAATTGGATATGTCTCTGGCCGACAATGCATGATTGTAGCAAATGATGCTACGGTTAAAGCCGGTGCCTGGTTTCCAATGACCGCTAAAAAGAACCTTCGTGCACAGGAAATTGCGATGGAGAACAGATTACCTGTTATTTATCTGGTGGATAGTGCAGGGGTTTATCTTCCAATGCAGGACGAGATCTTTCCTGATAAGGAGCATTTTGGGCGAATGTTCAGAAACAATGCGATCATGTCATCCGAAGGAATTGTTCAGATCTCTGCAATAATGGGATCTTGTGTTGCTGGAGGGGCATATTTGCCAATTATGAGCGACGAGGCAATGATTGTAGAAGGCACAGGATCTGTGTTCCTAGCCGGGTCTTATCTTGTTAAATCAGCAATTGGTGAGGAGGTTGACAACGAAACATTAGGTGGTGCGACCACACATTGCGAGATATCAGGAGTTACCGACTATAAACATCCTAATGATCAGGCTTGTCTGGAGAGTATAAAAAAAATCATGAGCATGATCGGAGCGCCTGAAATAGCGGGCTTTGACCGTATAAAGGCTGCGTTGCCAAAAGCAGATCAGCAAGAAATCTATGGCCTTTTGCCGGATAGTAGAGAGAAGCCTTATGATATGCTGGAGGTCATTCACAGGCTGGTGGACAACTCTGAGTTTGAAGAATATAAAAAGCTTTACGGCCAAAGCATTATTTGTGGTCTGGGTAGGATTGATGGCTGGGCGGTAGGTATTGTTGCTAATCAGCGTAAAGTGGTAAAGTCCAAAAAAGGCGAAATGCAGTTTGGTGGCGTCATTTATTCAGATAGCGCAGACAAGGCAACTCGTTTCATCATGAATTGTAATCAGAAGAAGATTCCTTTGGTGTTTTTACAGGACGTTACCGGTTTTATGGTAGGTACGAGATCAGAGCATGGCGGTATTATTAAAGACGGTGCAAAAATGGTTAATGCAGTTTCCAATTCTGTCGTGCCCAAGTTTACCATTATTATCGGAAATTCTTATGGTGCGGGTAATTATGCAATGTGCGGTAAGGCTTATGATCCAAGATTGATTTACGCCTGGCCGACTGCTAAAATTGCGGTAATGGGTGGGGCGCAAGCTGCAAAGGTCTTATTGCAAATACAGGAGGCTTCTTTGAAGGCAAAAGGAGAGCTTATCACTCCGGAAAATAAAGAAAATATGCTGAAGGAGGTAATAGATAAATACAATTCGCAAACGACGCCTTACTATGCAGCCGCTCGATTATGGGTAGATGGTATCATTGATCCATTAGAAACCAGAAAAGTGATTTCTATGGGTATCGAGGCAGCTAATCAATCGCCGATTAAAAAGAAGTTTAACGTTGGAGTGATCCAAACCTGATCCAATTATAATTCGCTTATCACATTCTCATTGAGGCAGATATTTGTCGCTTGATTTGGAATGGGAGAAAACGTAATTTTGTACTTTATACAATGAAAGATATGTCGCAAGAAATAGAACACGTTCCATGTTTAATTATAGGTTCCGGTCCGGCTGGTTACACCGCTGCGATCTATGCAGCACGTGCTGATCTCAAACCAGTAATGTATACTGGTATGGAACCTGGTGGGCAACTTACTCAGACTACTGATGTAGATAATTTTCCAGGTTATCCTTCTGGTATAATGGGGCCGGAGATGATGGAAGACTTCCGGAAACAAGCGGAACGATTTGGTACAGATATTCGCTTTGGTTACGTAAGTTCCGTTGATTTCTCTTCACTTCCGCATAAAGTTGTGGTGGATGAGATTAAGACGATCACTGCTGATACCGTGATTATTTCAACTGGTGCTACGGCCAAGTGGCTTGGGTTACCGAGCGAGCAGAAGTACAATGGTTTTGGAGTATCTGCTTGTGCAGTATGTGACGGATTCTTTTTTAAAGGTCAGGATGTAGCGATTGTTGGTGCGGGAGATACGGCTGCGGAGGAAGCTACTTATTTAGCTAAGCTTTGTAAGAAAGTTTACATGTTGGTTAGAAGAGATGAATTTAGAGCTTCCAAAGCAATGGTCCATCGTGTACTAAATACTCCTAATATTGAGGTTGTATATCATACGGAAACTAAAGAAATCTTGGGAAATGGTAAGAATGTAACTGCGATCAGGGTTTTAAATAATAAGACTGGTGCTGAATCTGACATTCCTGTAGAAGGATTTTTTGTAGCCATAGGTCATAAACCAAATACAGACATCTTTAAGGGATGGTTGGATATGGATGAAACGGGCTATCTAAAGACTATTCCAGGCTCTACAAAAACAAATGTCGAAGGTGTGTTTGCAAGTGGAGACGTGCAAGATCATTATTACAGACAAGCAATAACGGCTGCGGGTTCTGGTTGTATGGCAGCATTGGATGCGGAACGTTATCTTGCTGCTAGAGAAGATTTGGTTACTCTAAACAGCATTAGTTAGTATGAGAAAACTCCTATTATTCACGTTTATCACTTTAATTTCGATAAATGTCTTCGCTCAGACAGATTCGAATATGGGTATTATTCCTGCTCCAGTGTCAGTTGTTAAAAAGCAGGGAAGTTTTAGTCTCGATAAAACAGTGGTTTTGGTTTCTGCAGATACAGCAAATTCGCGGGTCGCAGATTTATTAAACGCCTTTATTGTTACGAAGGCTGGATTTGCATTAAGAGCGGGTAAAACGATAATGCCAGGGTTAAAGGCGATTCTACTCACTTCTATTGGCGCGGATAAACTCCCAGCTGAAGGTTACAAAATCACAATTACAAATAAACAGTTTACGATAGTTGGTAAAGGTGCAGGGTTGTTCTATGGTCTGCAATCTGCCATGCAAATGATGCCTGACCCAATTCAGAAAGGCAGCAGTGTAGTCATCAATGCGGTTGAAATCAACGATTATCCAAGATTTAAGTATCGCGGGCTACATCTCGATGTGGGTAGACATATGTTCCCGGTTGCCTTTGTGAAAAAATATATAGACCTAATGTCTCAATATAAACTAAACAATTTTCATTGGCATTTGACGGAGGATCAGGGATGGAGAATTGAGATCAAGAAATATCCGAAGCTAACCGGTGTAGGTTCTAGTAGAAACGGCACGATTATAGGTAATTATCCAGGAACAGGCAATGATAACATTGTTTATAAAGGCTTTTACACACAGGATGAAATTAAAGATATTGTAGATTACGCTTCGCAACGCTTCATCAACGTAATCCCGGAAATTGAATTGCCGGGTCATAGTTCCGCGGCAATTGCTGCATATCCTGAACTGAGCTGTTTTCCTGAAAGAGATACTTTTATTGGTGATCGTACCACTTGGGCAGGTTCCAGAAAAGGTAAACAGGTTCAACAGACCTGGGGCGTTTATCAGGATGTTTTTGTGCCATCTGAGAATACATTCAATTTTTTAGAGGGTGTATTGGATGAGGTTATTGCATTGTTTCCATCTAAATATATTCATATAGGAGGTGATGAAAGTCCCAAAGAATTTTGGAAAGAAAGTAAGTTTTGTCAGGACCTCATTAAGAAACTAAATTTAAAAGATGAACATGAGTTGCAGAGCTATTTTATTCAAAGAATAGAAAAGTATATTAATAGTAAAGGAAGATCGATCATTGGTTGGGACGAGATCTTAGAAGGTGGCTTGGCGCCTAAAGCCACGGTGATGTCGTGGAGAGGCATTGATGGCGGTATTGCTGCCGCAAAGCAAAACCATGATGTAATCATGAGTCCGAGCGGACCAATTGGCTTATACCTTGACAGCAAGCAATCCAACTCTAAGGATGAGCCTACTAATATTGGTGGGTTTTCTACTTATTCTATTATCTATGGATATGACCCTATTCCTAAAGAGCTGACGCCTGAACAACAATCTCATATTATTGGGGTGCAGGGAAATGTCTGGACAGAATATATAAGGACTCCCGAGAAGATAGAATATATGCTATTGCCGAGAATGTTTGCTTTGTCTGAAATAGCCTGGAGTCCGGTTGCTAGAAAGGACCTTAAGAACTTTGCTGAAGAGCGGCTGCCTTTGCATCTGTTAAAACTGGATAGGACGACTACCAATTATTGGATTCCAACGCCGATCGGGCAATCTGAAAAGGCGATGACAGGAGAAAATTTTAATTTTGCACTTAGGGAACCAATTCCCGGTTCGAGAATTTATTACACACTTGATCTTTCAAGACCATCAATAAATGCCACTTTGTATACTACGCCGTTGAAAATAACTATTCCGACTGGGCAGAAGCGTGTGTTGAAAACAATTGTAGTTACCCCTGGGAATAGAACGAGCGTTGTAACAGAAACCATTATGAACAATGGTGCTCCAGATGAAAAAACTAAATAGTAAATAGATGAGATCAATCAAATATATCTTCAGTGCTTGTGGATTCGTTGCTGCTTTGTTTCTAATGACCTCCTGTGGTGATGATAAGGGTTCAGTAAATCTTACTCAGCAGAATGTTACGCCAGTCAAAAAGGATCAATTCCCTTTTTATAAGGAGATACAAATACGTCCGGGACTTAATTTTGAAGTGGTAAGCTGGGGTAAAGGGGTAGATTCTGTTGGGGGCTATTTGGTACTGCTTTCCGATTCATTAAAGAGCAATTATAAATCCTTATCCAATGAAAGAGAAGGTGTTGTTACCGATGCTTGGAACATGGATATGGACAATGATGGAAATCCGGAGATTTATATTGAATTATTAAGCCGGAAAAATGTATCTGATCTACATGTATTTGAGTATTCAGGAGGTAGTTTTAATAAAATCACTTTCCCTGGTCTTAGTAACAACATGAAGAAGATTTACGATGGAAATGATAAGTTTACTATTAAGGAGGGTGAACTTTATCGTTCATTTCCGATTGTGAATCCGCGTGATACTTCGGAGAAAGCCGGTGATTTGAAACTGATTAAATACCGGCTGTCTGGCAACAATTTCTCACCTTCAGAAGTTAAAGAATAATCTAGTTGCTTTCTTTAAACTGCGTACTAATGCGTTCGAATTTTTCGATCAAGAGGCTTATGCGTTCTTTTTCACCCTTCAAATAGGCTTTACGAAATACTGTAGCGCAGAGTGTCATCCAGATAATTGTAAACAAAATTAAAGTGATTTGCATGAAAGGCGACAAGAGGTTCAGTTTCTCGTAAAAGTAAAATATCACACCCACAGACAGCGCGGCCATATAAAGCCAGTAAAGTTTATTGTAAATGGTGAATTTGTTCAATTGATAGGCTTTAAGTTGATCTAGAAAAGCCTTAGGATGTTCTGTAAAATCGTTTTCAGCGATAAGTTTATGATCTTTATAAAGGATAAACGTGTATATACCCACTAAAACCACGATGATACTTAGCCCGGCAAGAGTGGTCCAGGATTCAAACTCAGCGAATAGCAATAGCGCCGCCAAAGTAGCAAAGGACACAATCATTCCAAGAATATTAAGGCGCGATTTTGCCCTCATGCCTGCAACTTCCTTTTTCGATTGTGCCAGCATCTCATCAGATGAGATCTTTACCTCAATAGAATGTGATTGCCAAAGCGATTGTATATGATCAAATTCTTGCATGCTGATTGTATAATTCGGTAAGTTTCAATTTAATGCGGTGGATTCTCACTCTGAGGTTTCCTTCGCTGATTCCCGATATTTCGGCAATTTCATGGTAAGGTAATTCGTCCAGTACCATAGTGATGATCAGGCGGTCGTTCTCTTCCAGTTTCGCAATTGATTTGTAAAGCAATGCGACCTGCTCATTCTTTTCTGAGAGCTCTTCCGGTCGGTTTTCCATGATATTGTCTGTTAACTCATCTTTAGCCTGCCGTTTTTCCGATCTCAAGTAAGTCAGACAAGTATTGACAGCTATTCTGTAAATCCAAGTGGAGATTAGTGATTTATTTCGGAATTTATCAAGGTTCTGCCAGACTTTAAGAAAGGTCTCCTGAAGAAGGTCATTAGCCGAGTCTTCATCTCCTGTATATCCATAGCATAGATGGAAAATCTTCTTAGAATTAGTATCAAAAATCTCTTTAAATAGCTTTTCTTTGTTTTCCACTGGGTACGCTTTGTTTCTTTTAGAAGCTATTCAGGATTTTTTGTTACATCTAAGGTGCAAATAATTGCTTTGTCCACAAAGTTTACAAAATAATTTAATTATTGTAGTTTTACAGCGGAGATAATTATTAAACTAACTTAAATGTCCAAAAATAACAGGTTAACGTTCTTTATCTTCCTCGCGCTGGTGCTGGGAGTGGCATTGGGATACTATTTAAACGTAAAGACGTTTCGCGTTTATAATGAAAAAATAGCGGGTTCAGAACTAAGGGTAAAAGCCGTTGACGGACAATTGCTCAAAGTTACTGATAGTAATTCAACAGCGTACAGCACACTTATCGCGGAGAAAAAAGCTGATGAGAAAGTTAGAAAAGACAACGAAGTATTGAGAGAGAAGAATCTGGAGCCGTTGACGCTTCTAAGCGATATCTTTTTACGGCTAATCAAGATGATCGTGGCGCCACTAGTTTTTACTACGCTTGTTGTTGGTGTAGCAAAAGTTGGGGACATTAATGCCGTAGGTAGAATTGGGGGAAAAACGATGTTGTGGTTTTTAAGTGCCTCATTACTGTCGCTAATTCTTGGAATGATCATGGTTAATGTTTTCAAACCTGGTGAAGCGATGAATTTGCCTTTGCCTCCAAGTAATATAGATACAGGAATTCAGAAGGTTGCTTTGTCTTTAAAGGACTTCATCTCACATATCTTTCCCAAGAGTATGGTAGAGGCGATGGCAACAAATGAAATTCTGCAGATTGTAGTTTTCTCTTTGTTCTTTGGGGTTGCCACAGCGGCAATTGGCGAAAAGGGCCAGATAATAATTACTTTTTTTGACAGTGTTGCTCATGTTATTTTGAAGGTAACTGGATATGTAATGAACTTCGCCCCATTCGCAGTATTTGGTGCTATGGCTGCTATTGTGGCCAAACAGGGTTTGGGCGTGATTTCTACTTATGCGCTCTTTATTGGTGAATTTTATTTTACGATGTTAATTCTCTGGGCTTTGTTGATCCTAATTGGCTTCTTTGTGCTAAAAAAGCGCGTTTTCAACCTAATGAACAGAATGAAACAACCAGTTATGCTCGCTTTCAGTACAGCAAGTAGTGAAGCTGCTTATCCTAAAACGATGATGCAACTGGAACGGTTTGGTTGCAAAGATAAAATTGTGAGTTTCGTATTACCATTGGGGTACTCTTTTAATTTGGATGGTTCCATGCTTTATATGACCTTTGCCTCGTTATTTATTGCACAGGCGTATGGTATTCACCTTTCATTTGATCAGCAAATTACCATGTTGTTGATACTTATGCTTACCAGTAAGGGAATTGCTGGCGTGCCGAGGGCTTCTTTGGTTGTTATTGCTGGAACTATTGCTACTTTCAATATTCCAGAAGCCGGACTGGCGTTGCTTATAGGTATTGATCCATTATTGGATATGGGCAGATCTGCAACCAATGTAATTGGCAACAGCCTTGCCACTGCCGTGGTGAGTAAATGGGAAGGTGAACTGACTCAAGCACAAGATTAAATTAGAAATAAGACATGACTTTTAGGGGTAAAAAAATCTTCCTTGCATTTACTATCGTCGTTCCATTTATCATCTATTGCGTAATCTATTATACGCCTATGCTGAGGAATGCAAAGTACAGATCAAATGAGTTTGTATCATTGCAATTTAAGTGGGGCGTAGGTGCTGCATTGCAAAATACCTATGATTCGTCCACCGGGAATTATCAGTACGTTGATACTAGGGATTCATTGATAAAAACGAATGTGAAGCTAAGACAAAATGATATCATCTACCTTCACAACAAGGCTAACGAACTTGGATTGTGGAATTTTCCTGAAGTTATTGCGAATGAAGGTGAGGACCTGAAGTCTAACAAAGTGTTGCGTTACGAGATTCAATTCAACTATAAGAGGAAGTCTAAGAAAGTGATTTATATGACGGACTACACTGAAATGTCCAAGCTTAGAGATGTGGCTGGCCAGATGCAAAAGCTGATCACGCAAAGTATCAACGATGCGGAAGAGCGCTACACTAAATAATAAGATTTGACTTGGATATTTAGAAAAATATATTCTATATTTGCACCTCGTTAAAAATAAACAATTTAAAAAATAAATAATTAACAATGTACGCAATAGTAAATATAGCAGGGCAGCAATTCAAAGTTGCAAAAGACCAGCACCTTTTTGTACACCGTTTGCAAGGAGATGAAGGCGCTAGTATTGAATTTGACAATGTATTGTTGGTTGAAGATGGTGGTGTAATTTCTGTAGGAGCTCCTGCATTAACCGGCGCAACTGTTTCAGCTAAGATCGTGTCTCATTTGAAAGGTGATAAAGTGATCGTTTTCAAGAAGAAACGTAGAAAAGGTTACAAAAAGAAAAACGGACACCGTCAGTATTTCACTAAAATCCAGATTTCTGGTATCAGTTTATAATTAGTTGTTGAACACAAATTATCCATTATAGGTAATTTATAAAATATAAAACATGGCACATAAAAAAGGAGCCGGTAGTTCCAGAAACGGACGCGAGTCGCATAGTAAACGTTTAGGTATCAAAATCTTTGGTGGACAAGATGCTATCGCGGGAAACATTTTAGTACGTCAGCGCGGTACAAAACATCATCCTGATAAAGGTGTAGGTATTGGAAAAGACCATACTTTATTTGCGTTGGTTGACGGTACAGTCGTTTTCAAAAAGAAACAGGACAATAAATCATATGTTTCTATTCTTCCAACTGCTGTAGTTAAAGGGGTTGTTGCTGAGGCTCCAGTTACTATTATAGCTGCTTCTGCAGAAGCAACAGTTGTTGAAGAGGCACCGATTAAAAAAGCACCTGCTAAGAAAGCAGTCAAAGTTGAAGTTCAAGAAGCTGAGGCTGCACCAGCAGAATAATCAGATTCGATCTCATACAGAAGCCCTTAGCATTTGATGCTAAGGGCTTTCTGTTGCACTCGATTTTTTAGGAAACTGATCCCTAATTCTCTCTATTCATCAATTGATTTGCGATATTAATCAGCGCTTCTTTGCGTTCTATCGGAGTACTAATCTCAGTTAGGGCCAGGAAAGCAAGATCAAGGTAGTGTTTCATGACATCAGTTGCAGCGGTTCGTATTTCGTATAGATCATATAAACCTGTTATAGCTTTTATTTTCATTTTATTGTCGGCATTCTGGGCTTGATTTTTTAGTGAGGCAAGATCATTTTTGCTAGCAAGCTCCTGAAGTTTTAGACGCAAAAAGGTTTTCTTATCAGAGATGATATCCCCACCTACTTGTTTTCCAAACTTCGCGGGGTCCCCATAGACATCCAAGATATCATCCTGAAGTTGAAAAGCTATACCTAAATTCTCACCAAATTGATAGATCAATTCTGCCTGTTCCTTAGTTGCATTTGATACAATAGCGCCCAGTTTCATCGCTCCACCTAGTAGTACTGCTGTTTTAAGACGAATCATATCAATGTACTCCTCGATGCTTACGTCGTCTCTCTTTTCAAACTCCATGTCCAGTTGCTGGCCTTCGCACACACCCTGAGCGGTAAGATTAAACGTCTCCAGTGCCGGCTTAAGTACGCTTACATGGACATTTGTTAAGTGCTTATTTGCTTCCACCATCATCACATCTCCACTAAGAATTGCAGTATTGGTTCCCCATTTCTCATGAACGGTTTTACGGCCTCTTCTCAAGGGAGCATTGTCCATAATATCATCGTGCACAAGCGTAAAATTGTGGAAGGTTTCAATGGCTAATGCTGCGGGTATGCCGGCAGATAGATCTCCATCGAATAAATCTACCGCCATCAACAACATCGTTGGTCTGATGCGTTTCCCGCCTAAACTCATTATGTAGCTTATAGGCTCATATAAAGACCCAGGATATATTGGGTACTGGATTTCTGTAATTGCTTGTTCTATGCGCTTTAAAAGCTCTGAAGGAGAATGCATTTCTACTGTTACTAATCTTGGATTAAGGTGAAATCTATTTGACGCTTGGAAAGGTCTACTTTTTTGACTTTGACTTTAACCTCATCACCTAATTGATATTTTTTCTTTTTGCGCTGACCGACTATGCAATAATTCTTTTCATCTAGCACGTAGAAATCATCGGAAATATCCCTAAGTCTAATCATTCCTTCACATTTATTTTCGATGATTTCTACATACATACCCCATTCTGTAACACCAGAAATTATCCCTAAGAATTCGTTTCCAATATTCTCCTCCAGGTACTCTGCTTGTTTGTATTTTATAGAAGCTCGTTCTGCATCTGCTGCGCGTTTTTCCATAGCGGAAGAATGCGAAGCTGCATTTTCATAATCGTCCTCATCTGCTGATTTCTCATGATTTAAATAAGCAGCTAAAAGCCTGTGTACCATAACGTCAGGATAGCGACGAATAGGGGAGGTAAAATGGGTATAGTAGTCGAATGCCAACCCATAGTGGCTTGTCTTCTTAGTGGTATATATCGCTTTGGCCATTGATCTTATGGCCAACTGTGTTAGAACATTTTGTTCCTTCTTGCCTTCTACATCCTCCATTAAGAAGTTTAGGGATTTTGCAATCTCCTTATCGGTTTTCATGTTGATCTTATAACCGAAGCGAGCTGCAAATAGGGCAAAGTTACCTAGGTTTTCCAGGTTAGGAGAATCATGAGAGCGGTATACAAATGTCAATTTCTTTTTTCCTGTTACCTTTTTAGCGACAAATTCCGCCACCCTTCTATTGGCCAGTAACATGAAGTCCTCAATTAATTTGTGGGCGTCCTTACGCTCTTTAACGTAGACACCTAAAGGTTTGCCGGTGTCATCAAGTTTAAATTTAACTTCGGTACTTTCAAAGCTGATTGCACCATTTTTAAACTTTCGATCTCTTAAGATGTAGGCTAGTTCATTCAGTTTAAGAAGCTCGTCAACGTGTTTACCTGCTTTGTTTTCGATAACTTCCTGGGCATCCTCATAGCTAAAACGCGTGTCAGAATGAATTGCTGTTCTTCCGAACCATTCATTCAAAATATTTGCCTGCTCATCCAGTTCGAATACAGCAGCAAAACAAAGCTTATCTTCATTTGGACGCAGCGAACAAACCCCGTTACTCAGTCGTTCAGGAAGCATTGGAATAACCCTGTCCACTAAATAAACCGAAGTAGCTCTAGAATAAGCTTCTTTATCTAAATTACTGTGCGGTGTAACATAGTGGGATACATCGGCAATGTGAACGCCAACCTCATAGTTTCCGTTATCTAGCTTTTTGAACGAAATGGCATCGTCAAAATCCTTTGCGTCAACCGGATCTATCGTAAAAGTGATCGTGTCTCTGAAATCCTTTCTGCCAATCATATCGGCATCAGAAATACCTTCCTGGATTGCCTTTGCTTCTTTTTCAACCTCTTTAGGGAATTCTAAAGGGAACCCGTATTGAGCCAGAATAGCATTCATTTCCGTATTATTCTCACCCTGTTCACCAAGGATAGTTGTGATTTTTCCTATTGGATTTTTAACACCATCAGGCCAGTCAGTAATGCTAACCTGAACTTTTTGCCCGTTTTTAGCGCCATTAAGGTCTGTTAGCGGCACAAAAATATCATGGAGCATCTTACGATCATCAATGTTTACGAATGCGAATCGATCAGAAATCTTTATCACGCCAATAAAGTCCGTTTTCGCACGTTGTATAATCTCGATAACTTCTCCTTCGTTTTTCCTTCCACTTTTTTTAGCGAAAATATAAACCTTAACCTTATCCCCGTTTAATGCATTGTGAAGTTTACGGGAAGAGACGAAGATGTCTTTTTCAAACTCTTCATCGGGAATCACAAACGCAGAACCATCTGCGGTCATGTCAACTTTGCCGGTAACAAATGTTTTAAGGTCTTTAAACTTGAACTTTCCTTTCTCAGGTTCAACGAAAACTCCTTTCTTCGCTTGCTCTTTAAGCACTTCTAATATGGTTTCCCTGGATTCAGGGTCAGTTAGGTTTAATTTAGCAGAAACCTGCTTGTAATTTAAGGCTTCATTATTGCTTTTTTCCAGAACGTCGCTAATTAATTGTGTTAAAACGACTTCTAAGTGAGCTGATTTCTTTTTTGCCATAGGTTAAATATGAATCTTGTGAAGATAACAAATTGAAGTGATAGATTGTTGTATTTCGTACCTTAGCATGGACTTTGCTGTGTTTAGTTTACTATATTCTGATAATAAAAAATGATTGAAGACCGAGAAAGAAAAGCTGGAAAAGAACTATTAATTATTGTATTCCGGGCAATAGTTTGGAGTGTGCTGGTGTATTTTTATTTTAATAAACCTAAATTCTATAACGAAAATACAAGCGTAGAAAGCGTGGCTAAGGCTGTTCTGGTTTTTCTTGGGGCAAGTTTGGTGGTTTCTACGCTTCGGCTAACGATAATCTATTGGTACATCCGTAAACACAACTTTAAAAGTAACATAAAAGATAATTTCATCCTGGGGATTAACCGGATCGTTTCTATATTGAACACTGTCTTTATCGTAATCGCCTTTATTACATTATTTAAAGTTGATCCTAAGGACTTCATTTTTAGTGTTTCCATCGTTGCTGCCGCAATTGCCGTCACTTTTAAAGAATACATCACCAACATGATCAATGGCCTGATCATCATGTTTTCCGATCGATTATCACTAGGAGATCACATTAGGATAGGGAACAATGAAGGAAAAATTTTAGACATCACTTTAATCAATATGATCCTTCAAAATGAAGATAGCGACATGGTCATTGTACCGAACTCTATTGCTTTTAGTTCTGTGATCATCAACCAATCCAAGCAAAATACCAAGAAGCTTTCTATTGATTTTGATATGGCATTGGAGAACGGATATACACCTGAATATTTGGAAAACTACCTGAATAAAATTATCGATAACTATTCTGCTAACGTATTGCCTGGAGGTTTAACGGTTAAAACGCTCGAGATAAATAAGGATGTGGTCATCTTCAAGGCAATGGTATTGCTTAAGTTCTATGATAAACTGAAAGAAAGAGAGATTAGGAGAGCAATCAATACTGCATTAATCAGATTATCCGCAACGCTAAAAAAGACAACCAGCCCAAATGGTGAGGATAATGTTTCTAAGTCTAAAACTACATCGCAGGAAAAAGAACTACTATAGCTAATTGATACGCGAGCCAGGAATTGCCGCTATTAGTTTTTTGGTATAATCCGCTTTTGGATTATTATAAATCTCTTCAGGGAAGCCAATCTCTTCAATTTTGCCTTTGTTCATCACCATCATTCGATCAGAAATATGTTTAACAACCGCTAGATCATGAGAAATAAAGATATAGGTTAGGCCCATCTCTCGCTGCAACTCTCTTAGCAAATTGAGTACCTGAGCTTGAACAGATACATCTAGCGCGGAGACAGATTCATCACAGATAATAAACTTAGGGTGTAACGCAAGAGCCCGAGCAATCACTATCCGCTGTCTTTGACCTCCCGAAAATTCATGCGGATATCGGTCATAGTGCTCAGCACTCAAACCTACACGCTCAAGTAATTCCAGAATGACATTTTTTCTTGTCGCATCATTGCTAAACATACCATGAACCTGTAAAGGTTCGGTCAAAGTGTTACCAACACTTAAACGTGGGTTAAGAGAGGAATAGGGATCTTGAAATATGATCTGTACATCTTTTCTCATCGCTTTCAAGCCTGTTTTATTGAGTGATGAAAGATCTGTATTCTCGAAAAGTAACTCGCCAGATGTTGGTTCTACTAATCTGATGATACTTCTTCCTAAAGTTGTTTTCCCACAGCCTGATTCTCCTACTAAACCCAAAGTCTCCCCGGGGTAAACAGCAAAACTGACGTCGTCCACAGCTTTCACATAATCTGTAGTCTTGCCGAAAAGACCTTTTTTAATAGGATACCATGTGCAAAGGTTCGACACAGTCAAAATAGGCTTTAGGGCATAGAGTGTAGCTCTTCTTTCGGTTATTTCTGACACAGTATAGGTGTTTTCTGCAAGAAGATGAGCGACGGACTTATCACTATCTTCATTTAAAAAATCAGCTACTACAGGTAATTTTTTTAGACGTCTTTCGGGAACTGGGCGACAAGCAAGTAATCCCTTAGTATATGGATGTTTTGGATCGTTAAAGACTTCTATGGCTGCCCCTTGTTCTACAATATTTCCTCTATACATAACCGCAACCTTGTCAGCAATTTCAGCAATAACTCCCAGGTCATGAGATATGAAGATCATCGCCATTTGTCGCTCATTTTTCAATCTAAGCAATAAATCCAGTATTGTCTTTTGAACCGTGACATCCAACGCCGTAGTGGGCTCATCTGCAATCAACAGTTCAGGATTACAGCTTAATGCCATAGCGATCATGACACGCTGTTTTTGTCCGCCGGAAAGTTGATAAGGATAACTGTCAAAGATATGTTCGGGTCTTGGAAGTTGAACCTCTCTAAACAAACTGATTGTCTTCTCTTCTGCCTGTTTAGCATTTAATTTTTGATGCAAGGTAATCGCTTCCTTGACTTGCTCGCCGCATGTAAATACAGGGTTTAAAGAAGTCATAGGCTCCTGAAAAATCATCGCTATCTTATTCCCGCGGTAGGTTCGGATCTCTTCTGAAGATAAGGATTGTAAATCCACGTCCTTAAAATTTATAATGCCATCAATTTTAGTTGCATGTGGGTCGAGAAGCCTCATAATGGAGAGAGAGGTGACTGATTTGCCAGAGCCAGATTCTCCAACAATTCCTAGCACTGTTCCTTTCTCAACACAGAAGCTGATGTTGGTCACCGCAGCCGACCACGATCTTTCTTCCTTATTTAGAAATTGTATTTTGAGGTTCTCAACGTTTAGCATTAGGATACTAAGATACGATCTCAGACACTATTATCCATCAGTTTTGCTATTTTTGCAACATGGAAAGAGAAATCCTTGATACCAAGCGAAAAGCCCTGAAGATTAATTTGAATCATAAAATTTACGGTACCTTTGCAGAGATTGGAGCAGGACAGGAGGTAGCACGTAATTTCTTCACAGCAGGAGCTGCTTCCGGTACCGTCGCCAAAACAATGTCGGCCTATGATATGACCTTTAGTGACGCCATTTACGGTGTGGAAGAGTCTGGGAGGTATGTTAGCCAGTCTAGGGTATTTAAAATGCTTAAGCATGAATACAGTCTTTTAAATGAGCGTTTAAGTAGCGAAAAATATGGTGATCGCACGTTTTTTGCTTTCGCTGATACAGTGACCACTTTGAATTATAATAAGTCAAATGATCCACATGGATGGATAGGGCTCCGCTTTCAGGTAGACCCACAAGGAGAACCAAATGACATCGTTTTCCATGTGAGGTTATTAGATACTGATGCTGCGCTTCAACAGAATATCCTTGGAATAATAGGGGTAAACCTTGTTTATGCAGCTTTCTATCACTATCAGGATCCGAAAACTATGATTGAGTCTTTAGCAGATAACCTGACTATAGGATCAGTCGAGATCGACTTAATCTCTGTTAATGGACCTGCTTTTGCTAACATCAATAATATTCTGCTAAACCTGTACCTGATTGCTAAAGATTTTTCTGATGCAGCAATCTTCGATGCAACAGGTAAACCAAGACTAGCTAAAGACTTGTTGTACAAGAAAGACATCATGATTTTGCGTACAAAATACCTGCAAAAATCTAACCCTAATTTTAGCATGCTTAACAAAGCTGTAGATCAGTTCGTAAGAACGGAAAATGTTATAGAAGAAAACTTAAGCGTGCTTATAGAAGTACTGATGTCTAACTTGCTCTCGAGTGAAGATGCTGTGCCTACCGAAGTTGATTTAGAAGCTGTAGCGAAGCGTGCAGAAGAAATGTGCAAGACAGGAAATAAGGTTATTGTTTCCAATTTTGCAAGACATAATAAATTAGCCAGATACCTCGATCGTTGCCGTCCAAAAAGTGTTGGCATTTCAACCAACATTAACAACCTGAAGTTCGTGTTTAATTCTTCAAATTTCGGTGACAATTATACCAGTCAGTTGCTAAGTTATGTGAGCGACATGTTCAGTAAAAACGTCAAGCTTTTTGCTTATCCATTTTTAGATAAGAAAACCAACGAAGTTATAACCACTGCAAATATGCCCGTAACACCTGATGCGCGTTCGTTATTTGATTTTCTCAAAATAAATGGCTACATCACTGATATTCAGGATTACAGCGAAGAGGATGTGAAAACAGTTTAAAGGTCTTTATAAGAATCCTTAATCACAATAGCCATAGGCGTCCTGCGTGGCAAGCATATACCCAGATAGGCAAACGTTGCTTTATCTGTGATCCATCTTGCGAATCCAATTTGGGCCGTGTCCTTATACACGCCAAAGCAGAGTGAATTTTTCATAGCGCTTTTTACAACCTCCATAGGAACGTTTTGTGCCCAGTAAGATTGCGTGCTCAGGTAGTGATGAACACTTATGGGATCAAGCTTTTGTGGGTCATCTGAAAAGATTATTCCATGGTCCTCAATTTCCATTAGTTTCGCATGTTTATGTATTGCAGAGGTTGTCCGAAATCTTCCTTTTTACACATTAAAATCACACCTTGCAGATCATCAATATTTTTACTCTGTACTCTTACCTGATCATCCATCATTGATGCCTGTACCTTCAGGCCGCTTGCCTTAATTTTAGCAACAATTTTTTTAGCCGTTTCTTTATCAATTCCTTCTTTAATGGATATTTCTTTTCTGATCATATTTCCAGAAGCATATTGCTCTTTTCCAAAGTCAAGACTTTTAGCATCGAGTCCTTGTTTGATCATTCTTGATATGATAGCGTCTTCAATTGCCCTTAAGCGCATATCATCCTCTGTTACCACTGTGATCAAATTAGTTTTTTTGTCGTGATCTATGGTGCTTTTGGAAGTGTTGAAATCATATCTGTTCAAGATCTCTTTCTTCGCGTTATTCATCGCATTGTCAAAGGTTTGTGCATCAACTTTACTTACAATATCAAAAGTGGGCATGATTATAGCTTTATGGTAAAAATTATATTAGATTTATAGTATAGATTAATATAATATCTAATCCATTATTATAAACATTTAAATATACAAATATGAAAGTCAATAAACCTAAAGCCCAAAAAAAAGACGCTAAAAAAGCAGCGAAAAAAGAACTAGAGAATAACTTAAGTTCAAAGATTTTTGAGGTCCTGAAACACTTCGGGCAAGATGCAGAGAAAGTAGGTAAGGATATTGAATTGGTGAGTAAGTTTATAGTCAAAAAAGTGTCGAAAAAGTTTAAAGATGTGAAGTCAGTTGTAGCTGCGAAAATAGAAGAAGCTACCGCAAAGCCTGTTGTGGAAACTAAAAGCACTGCCGTCAAAAAAGACGCTGTAAAAGTTTCCAAAACTGTGAAGAAAGCGGTAGAAAAAGCAGTAAAAAAAGCTAAACCTGTAACTCAGAGTGTTAGGGTTGCAACTATTGCAACAGAGAAAAGGGCAGCTAAAGCGATTGCAAAGCCATTAAAAGAAGCTGTTAAAACCGGTGCTGAAATATTGAAGCCGGCAGTCGAAAAAGCATTGAATACATCAGTTAAACCTGCTGCCACAAAACCAATAGCAAAACTCAGGCCTGCTTCGAAAACCAAAAATGAAGAAGCCAAAAAATAGTTTCTATCAAAGGCACTAATGTTACCTATTCTGGTTTAATTAACAATTATTTAACAATAGAATCCGCAGTTTTGTGCATCCCTGTTTGACCAGGGATTTTTTGCATTAAGTATATGACGAAAAAAAAGGGACCCTTCTTAAACCGTGAAATTAGTTGGCTATACTTCAACGATAGGGTTTTACAGGAAGCTTCAGACGAAACAGTCCCGCTAATTGAACGCATTAAGTTTTTGTCTATTTTTTCATCCAATCTTGAAGAGTTTTACAGGGTAAGGGTAGCCACCATGAGCAGGCTTTCTAATCTTAATGATAAAGCCAAAGAACTTTTGGGTTTCAATCCAAAGAAAGTTCTGAATGAAATCAAAAATATAGTTGTTAAGCAGGAACGAAAGTTTGAGCAACTGTTCCAGGCAACGCTTATGAACGAGCTGGCTCAAAACAGAATCTTTATTCTCAATGAAACTCAACTCAATGTATCAAGAGGAGAATTCGTACGCAATCATTTTAGAGATCGGATTCTTTCCAATCTTGTACCAATTATGCTCGACCTCGATAAGCCGTTCCCAGATTTAAAGGATCGGTATCTGTACTTTTTTGTGCGCCTATCTAATAGGACCGCTAGAAAGAGTGAAAAGTATGCGCTGATCGAACTACCTCCAGATCTCCCACGTTTTTTGGTGTTACCAGAAACGAATGGATTGAAATTTATAATTCTTGCAGAAGACATTATAAAATATTGTCTCGATGACATCTTTTATGTCTTTAACTATGATCTTATTAATGCGTATTCTATTCAACTTACCAGAGATGCAGAATTAGATATAGATAAAAATATTAGCGACAAGTTTATCGATGAGTTGAAAGCAAGTCTGGATAAGCGCAAAAAAGGTAAGCCCATGCGGCTGCTTTATGATACCGAAATGCCCTTTGAAATGCTCACCGTTCTTGTCACAAAAATGAAGATTGAATCAGAAAGCTTGATCCCTGGTAATAGATATCATAAGTTCGGTGACTTCATCTCCTTTCCCAATGTTGGTGCAAAGGAACTCGAATACGCAGCGAACATTCCAATAAAAGTCTCTGGGTTACACCGTACCGAGAGCATTTTTAATAAGCTACAGGAACGTGATTACCTGATCAATTTACCCTACCAATCTTATGATTATATCATACTCTTTCTTCGTGAGGCTGCAATTGATCCCAAGGTGACGGAAATACACATCACCCTATATAGACTCGCGGAAAACTCTCGGGTAATTAATGCACTAATTAATGCTGCCAAAAACGGCAAAAAAGTACAATGCCTGGTAGAATTGAAAGCTCGTTTTGATGAACAGGCGAACATCTTCTGGACCAGTAGACTTCAGGAGGAAGGGGTGCATGTAAATTACGGACTGACTGACTATAAGGTACATTCAAAAATTTGCCTGGTAAAAAGAATCGAAAAAGGAAGGCCAAAGTATTATGCTAATCTAGCTACTGGAAACTTTAATGAAAAGACAGCTAAACTGTACTGTGACCATAGCATCTTTACTGCGAAAAAGGAAATAACAGACGACCTTATTAAGCTTTTTGGAGCCCTGAATAAGAAGACTGTAGCTAAAGGGTTTAAGCACCTAATCGTTTCACCATTAGATTCAAGAAATAAAATTTACGGTTTAATTGATCGTGAAATCAAGGTTGCTAAAACTGGTAAGCCTGCTTATATGATTTTGAAAGTAAATAGCCTCGCTGATGAAGGGGTTGTGCAAAAGCTTTACGATGCAAGTAATGCAGGCGTAAGAATCAAGATGATTGTACGTGGAATTTGCACACTTGTTCCGGGCGTTGCAGGCTTCAGTGAAAACATCACCGTGATTAGTATCATAGATAAGTTTTTAGAGCATGCCAGGGTGTTTATTTTCGGTAATAACGGTAAGGAAGAAATGTTTTTATCATCTGGTGATTTGATGAGCCGCAACTTTGAGCATCGCGTTGAGGTAGGATTTCCAGTCTTAGACAAAGAAGCTCAACAAGAAATACGAGATATCATTGAGTTTCAGTTGCAAGACAATGTGAAGTCAAGGGATATTACAAAAATGAACAATAATAAGTACCATAAAAATAGGCTAACCACTAAAGTTAGGGCGCAAGTGCAGACCTACAATTACTTGAAAAATAAACACCAATAAAGCTAATGCTAAGATACGCCGCTATAGACATAGGTTCCAATGCTGTAAGACTTTTAATTGCCGATATTTCCAAGCATGAGGAAGGCTTTAATTTCAAAAAAAATACGCTGATCAGAGTACCATTAAGACTTGGAGACGATGCTTTTTTAAATCACCATATATCTGCAAAAAAAGTTGACGATTTATTGAAAACCATGTCCGCTTTCAAAAACCTGATGGATGTTTACGGTGTTACGAAATACCTCGCTTGCGCAACTTCAGCTATGCGGGAGGCTAAAAATGGTGCAGAGATTATAAAGCAGGTAAAGAAACACGCAGACTTAGATCTGGAGATAATTGAAGGTCAGCGGGAGGCTAACATTATCTATTCAAATCACATAGAAGAAAATCTGGATATCAAAAAAAGCTATTTATATATCGATGTTGGTGGTGGTAGTACGGAGCTTTCTGTCTTTGTAAATAGGGAACCCATTGCCTCCAAATCTTTTGATATAGGTACCATTAGAATTCTGGATAACCAGGATAAGGAAGAGACTTGGGAAGAGATGAAAAATTGGGTTAAGGATCAAACCCGGGATCTTAAGAACCTCGCAGGAATTGGTACTGGTGGTAATATCAATAAGTTGTTCAGAATGTCTGAAGAAAAAGATGGAATGCCACTTCCATACTTGAAACTTAAAACCCTTTTCAATAACCTAAATAGCCATTCACTAAAAGAACGCATCACCATCTTTGGCTTGAATCCTGACAGAGCGGATGTAATTATTCCCGCTTGTGAAATCTTTATCACTTTACTAAAGTGGACGGGAATAAAGCAAATTTATGTGCCGAAGGTCGGAATGGTGGATGGGATCATCAATTTGTTAATTGAAGAAAACCTTACGCACAGTACTTATGCGTAAACAAACGCTAAAAATTTACCATGGTGACTAACTGAATCAGGATTGCCGAAACGCAATGAGTGCTCCTTAGTTTCAATGATTTGAATCTTAATCACCTCCAATTCTTCTGGAGTTATTGAGGCGATGGTATGTATGTAGGATTCCTCTATTACGCTCTTCGTAAAGTATAGTTGATCGTTATAAGTTACATTTCCAGTCGCGGTGTTGTCGTGAATTATTAAGTTGTTGCAAACTAGTTTAGCCGGGGCAAATTCTCTTAGTTTACTAATTCTGGAATCTATCTTATAGGCAGATTCTTTCATAGTCCAAAGTAGCCAAACCATACAATCGGGTTGAATGTTTGAAGAGATCAGAAATTGCTCTTCAGAAGTAAACAGCTTGATTAAATAGCCTGGTCTTTTCCAGTTGCTGTCTCGCTCTGCCTGCTCAAGATCGACAATGTCGTTCCCTATCATTTTTTTACAAGCTTAGCTTCAATGATCTCTATTGCTGACTGAACATTTAGCATTCGCTCCATAGACTCGTTATCTATCACAATATCAAACTCTTCTTCGACGTCGAGAATGACATCGACAAGATTGGCAGAGTTAATTTTGAGATCCTTTATGAAGTCCGTATCCAAATTGATTTGTTCTAGCGCAAGCTTATCCTGAGCATAGTTGGCAACAATCGGTTTTAGTTTAATAATTAGTTCTTCGTTGCTCATTGTTATTTTTAATACTTTTTAAAGATAATACATGCATTAACATCACCGAAGCCAAAGTTCGCTTTAGCCAAAAAGTTGATCTCTTTGTTCAATAACACGCGAGGAATACGATTCGTGTCAATTAATTTGTCGATTTCTGGATTAAGGTCTTCACAATTGACATTCGGGAAGATAAAGCCCTCATGTAGTTGTAAAACTGAAGCTACGCATTCTATACTTCCTGCGGCACTTATGCAATGCCCAGTAGTAGATTTTAGCGAATTTATGTATGGAAAATCAGCCCCCGATCTGTTTAAGGCTAACGCCCAGTTTTCAATCTCCAATGCATCTTTTGAAGTTGCAGTCAGATGACCGGCGATCACATCAACCTGATCAGCAGTTATCCCAGCATTTTTTAATGCAGCTGTGATACACCTTTGAACAGCCTCACTGTTTGGGGCAGTCATTGTGCCTGAACCTCTTTGCCCACCACTATTTATATTTCCACCGATCACCTCCCCGTATATTTTTGCACCGCGTTCCAAAGCAGAATCCAGCGATTCTAATACCATTGCTCCTGCACCACTTCCAGGTACAAAACCATTTGCAGTGGCACTCATTGGTCTTGATCCAGCTTCGGGAGAATCGTTGTGTTTATAGGTGCAAACTTTCATGGCATCAAATCCGCCCCAGATATAGGGCCCAGAGTCACTTGTGCTGCCGGCTAGCATTCGGGTCGCTCCATGAGCTTTTATTCGCTCATAGGCCATTAAAATCGCTTCGGTGCCAGTGGCGCAGGCAGATGAATTGGAAGTTACCTGATTTCCAAGCCCGAGTTTCCCCCCAAGGTGGGCACTTACTGCACTTCCCATAATCTGGGAGACTACCGTGCTACCGAGTTTGCGGACCTCATGATTGTCAATTCTATAAATAGCCTCCCGGAATTTATCTATTCCAGAGGTGCCCATTCCAAAAACAACTCCACTATCCCAATCGGGTTCGCTATCTCCTGAAATGCTTAAACCGGCATCTTGCCAAGCTTCCATTCCAGCAATTACACCATACATAATTCCTGTGCTTTTGAAATTTCTTAATTCTAAATCGGAAAAGCAAGCAGCAATATGTTCGGATTTAAGTGGGGGAGTGCCTGAGATCTGGCAAGAAAATTGGAGTGCTTCTAACTCGGGATTATGCTTAATTCCAGAAATACCATTCTTAATAGCATGTCGAAATTCTGCAATTCCAATACCATTAGGAGCTACTACTCCAAGACCTGTTATAACAACCCTGTTATCCATTTATTTTACTTGTTACCATTCCCGAAATTGTGCCGTGACAAACCATTTCTCCCGATTCATTTAACATTTGCACCTTGCAGTTTAGTTTTTTAAATCTAAAATAAACTTTTTGGGCATGCACAGTCACCTTTTCTCCCGGGAACACTGGCTTTATAAAATCTATGGTCGTTGAAGTTAGCATCACATGTCCGCTCAGTCCACTTTCTACATTTTCAGACAGGTATATTCCAAGGCAAACAAGTCCAATTTGCGCCATCGTTTCCGTCAGGATCACACCTGGAGTAACGGGATGCCCTTTAAAATGGCCCTTGTAGAAATCAAGAGAAGGGTTGAAGGTGTAGGATCCAATAACCTTATTTTCATCTATTTCCAAGATTTCATCTACAAAAAGAAAGGGAGCGGTGTACGGTAAATATGTTAAAACTTCTTCCTTGTTCATGCATTCAGCGCGTAAGCTAATTTACGATTTAATTTAATGTTTCGCCACCATCTACTGGAAGTATGGCACCGTTAATCCAGTCTGCTTCATCTTTACATAGAAGATAAACCACATTGGCTACATCTTCGGGACGTGTTAAGCGCTTAAAGGGATTTCTGTTCAAACTGTGCGCTATAAGCGCTTCACTATTGGGAATCATCTTTAAAGATCTGGTACTTGTAATGCCTGCCTGAATACAGTTGGCACGAATGCCATGAGCTGCGAACTCCAATGCAATGCTTCTGGTAATAGCCTCCAATGCGGCCTTTGCAGCCGAAACTGCGGCATAATTCTTTATTGCTTTTTTACTCCCTTCACTTGTAAAAGAGATCACTCTCGCATCGCTTGCAAAAAGGCCGGCTTTAAAAACAGAGGCTGTCCAATCGTACAAACTGAAGGCCATATTCTGCATCGTGATCAGAAAATCATCATTGCTTAGTGTTCCAGTATTTTCTGTTACCATAGGCTTTAAGCTGCCTTTTGCAACACTATGGATCAAACACCTAACGCGACCTTCCGGTCCCATAATTCTTTTTAAATCAACTAGCATAACCTCGCGCTTATCAGAAGCAGTTACGTCAATGTTAAAGCTTGCCAACTCAACTCCCATTGCTTTCATTTCCGCAAAATGTGAGGAGATTTCCTCCATCTCTATTCTTGGATTTCTGTGTAGGATACAAATGTTCATTCCCTGCGAAGCTAACTTCTTCGCAGAAGCGAGCCCTAATCCACTACTACCGCCCAAAATCAATGTCCAATAACCAGTTTCACTAAAGTCCTTTACCATTTTAACAGAATTCGTTGTGCAGAGAAACCAGGACCAAAGCTTAACATTAAGCCATGGTCTCCTTTAACAGGTTTATTGTCCATGATTCTCTCTAAAACATATAAGACAGTAGCGCTAGACATGTTTCCATACAAGTTTAAGACCGCTTTAGTGTCGTGTATATTTTTTCCTAAACTGCCAAAAAGACTCTCTACAACCTGTACAATTTTTTTTCCTCCCGGGTGAAATATGAGGTGATCAATATCTTCTATTTTCAAGTTATTTGCTGCCAGAAAGGGGTGAATAATCGCTGGGAAGTGACTTTCTATGGTGTCTGGAACAGCAACATCAAGTATCATTTTCAAACCTGTATTCGATAGTTTGAAACCCATCAACTGTTCTGCTTCAAAGAAATGGTACATCTCTTCTGCAACTATTTCCGGTCCCTCATCAATAGGGGCTGACGATAAAAGTACAGTGGCTACGCCATCCCCAAAAATAGCCGTGCTAACAACATTGGCCATTGAGTAGTCGTCGAATTGGAAAGTGGCTGAAGGGGATTCATAGGCAACCACAGCCGCCCGTTTTCCAGGGTTAGCTGCTAAAAAATTCTTAGCATAGATCATACCTGAAACGCCCGCGGCACAACCCATCTCAGTAACAGGTAGCCTTACGATGTTTTGTCTTAAACCCAGCTTATTTATCAGGTATGCATCCATTGAGGGAATCATTATTCCCGTGCAGCTCACAGTAATGATGTAATCTAAATCTTCGGGCTTCCAATTTGCTTTTTCTAAAGCATTGGATAGACATTTCGAAGCCAGCTTAATTCCTTCTCTAATATAGATATCGTTGCGTTCTTCGAATGATGTTTTACTGAACACTTCTTCGGGCGACATGATAGAATATCGTTTTGAAACGCCTGCATTTTCAAATATCTTTTTTACTTTTCTTATAAAACGCTGTTCTTGACCATTAAGCCAAATATCAAGAAAGGGTAGTATTTCTTCTGTTTCTCTGGAATATTCGGGCAGTACTTTGACAACGGTTTTTATTCTTACAGCACTCGCATGGCTCATATAGTCGGAATTATCCATTGGTAACGGAACGCCCATCGCCAACGTAAAATGTGTTTATCAATGTTTAACCGATCAGCATAATTCATAATGTCGTCCATTTTGAAGCCACGTAAAATAGAAACCAATCCATCATCTTTAGACATCTTGTTCAGTCTAAAGACCTTGCATACAGCTATAAAAAGATAGTAAGCTAATCTACTTCTGTGTAAATCGTTAATGACTACTCCCATTATTGCCTGCTTTCTAAACCCTGTTACCAGCTTCAAAATCTCGTCATCTTTGAAATGATGAAGGGTCAATGTACATAGGATAACATCATAATGTCGCGCTTGTTTAACTTCGTCAAAAATATCTGCACATACATAGCTGATGTTATCGTAATCTTTAGACAAACTTATTGCGTAATCTACAGTAAACGCATTTGCATCCATTCCTGTAAGCTGAAATTTCAGCCCTTTGGCTTTTCCATACCCGGCCAACGCTCTCAGCATATCTCCGTTGCCACAGCCTACGTCAAGAATACTGATTTCAGACCCTCTTTTTTGCCGGGATAGTAACCATTCTAGTCCTTCAATAGTTACCTTATTGCCACCTAAAATCCTGTTTATCCCTGCTATTTTATCCAACGCATCGCTTAAAATTTCACCCTCTAAGGCAAAATCATCCATGATCTCATCAGCATTGCTTCTAAACTTCGTGTCTACGAACATTATATATGTGGTTTTCCATGAGTACGTTTTATAATTCTTGGCAATAGGGATGGAAATTTAACCAATAGATGTAATAAAACATTTAAAATGTTTCCTTTTTTTAAGATGGAAGCCAAAAGCCTGCCCATAAGCAGTCTTTTCTGAAAGGTTGATTTCCAGATGGAGGAGTAAGCTCGTTCTAGTTCCAATCTATTTTTTATTTTATTATGAAGGTAATTGTCAACCAATTCCGCACATAACTTCGCGCTGTGGATCGCCATGGCCATACCGTTGCCGCACAAAGGATGAATCAAACCTGCTGTGTCGCCAATCATTAAAATATGTCTTTCAACTGGTAATTTCTTACCGAATGATATCTGGCTGATGGTGATAGGATGGTCAAAGATCATCTCAGATGAATCAAAAAAATTCTTTAAGAACGGGTTTTTACGAAGAACTTTTTCTTGAAATTCTTCAATATTCTTGAATGCTTTGAAATGAGCATAGCCAGTCAGGTAACAAACATTTATTACGTCCTTTTCCACTTTAGAGATCCCGCAATAACCACCTTCGAAGTTATGTAAAGCTACTTTATTAGATTCAAAATCTCCCCGGTAGTGGGCCTTTACAGCCAGCCACTGAGATTTTTTTGCAAAGAATTGCCTGCCTAGCTTTTGATCTAACGAAGATCTTTTTCCGAAAGCTCCGATAACCAAGTCGGCTAAAATAATTCCGTTTTTATGGGTTTGAATATGAAATTCATCCTCATAAAATTCAATGTTATCAGCGGTATCCTTAATGATCTGGCAACCCATGACAACAACCTTTTGAAAGAGAAAATGATCTAACTTAAACCTGCTGATCCCGAAACCACCCAAAGGCAAAAGGCTAGAAACAGACTGCCCTGTAGATGATGAAATAGAGAATCTGGATATTTCGGCAGGCTCGAGAGAATTTATGTCAATGCCAATCGAAGCCCAATAGGAGCGGATTTCATTGGAGATAAATTCGCCACACACTTTATGGTTTGGGTAATTGCTTTTCTCGATAAGCGTAACTGGAATGCCGCTTTTCAATAAATGAATTGCACAAGTTAATCCGGCGAGGCCGCCACCAACAATAACTACCTTTTTTTTAAGCATCTGGTAATGTGAACATACCTAAAATACTATTTATACGCTAATATTGTTTAGAAATTATAGCACATTTATTGTCGGTCGTTATATAGAAGGCTTCTTTTGTTAATCTGGAAGAAACAGAATATCTAAAACACTGTGATAATTGCCCTAATCTGACAAATTGTTTCCAAAGTTATCATTCCGTGTTATTATCTTTGAAGATGATTTTCAGTACCATTAAAATGACCTCAAAGCACAGTGCTTTCATCTTTTTGTTTTTCGCTTTACAACTCTCACCGTCCTTTTTGCCTTATACCTTTGCGCAAATGGCTGATAAAGTTAATCCCTCTCCACTTAAATTTCCAACGCCGAAAGGGATTGATAACCAATTGTTTTATCTCCAACGGGACCCCAATCACAATACCCTTATCTATGAATTGAACATGGACAAAAGCGGTGATATCGATGAAGATCAGCCTATTCTCGCCTATTGGATCCGGTATGATGAGAATAAAACGAAAAAGGAGCTCTCTTATGTGCAGCGAAAGTTCGCATATGGTATAGATTCAAAAAAAATTAACAAGGATCAGTTTGAGTTGCGCTTTGTATCTCATAAAAAGCTGCCGTTGTATCTTAGTAAATCCGCAGAAGACAAAAAGTTCCATGTATACGTTACCATAAATAATAAGAAGTTGCTTCTAGATCGCATCTTCGTGCGAATTGAAGGCGGCTCATTCTGGATTCCAAATGTTAAATACGTGGAATTAAGAGGTATAAATCAAGCCAACGACACCGTAGTTACCGAGCGATTAGTAGTTTAGTAGCCAGCACTGATTCAGGCTCTGTCTTCTACTAATATAGATTCTGTGATGATTTCCAAGTAATTTTTCAGTTTTGTTTTACTAAAGGCGGCTTTGTGTTAGCTGGATGCATAAATACAACAATCTAATCCAAGAACTACAGATCTGCCGCCCGGAACAGGTATGGGTCAGTGACATCACTTATATCCGTTTACCAGGACAATGGGGATACCTGAGCCTGGTAACAGATGCCTATTCCAAAAAAATAATG
>Ga0209512_1000187_pt1 | contig 128277 bp, 135 predicted proteins | sample frozenSSSSmetaG_FD_184142 | JGI IMG/M metagenome (GOLD analysis project Ga0209512, IMG submission 184142) | Glacier valley bacterial and archeal communities from Borup Fiord, Nunavut, Canada, to study Microbial Dark Matter (Phase II) -... | ecosystem: Environmental > Aquatic > Freshwater > Ice...
TATATGCCTCTAGCCTCAATAGGCAGCAGTAGGCATCAGTCGGCTATTGGAACAGAAGGATGGTGAATATGCTCTGATGTGAGACATGCATGAAGTGAGAACCTTCATGCATTCACCGCATCCGTCCAACACATGTCCTGGGGCTTACAACCGCAACAACCGCAACAACCGCAACATCGGAAAGCTCGGTTACTTGACCCCGCTCCTCGCGTCTCCTCATCTTTGACCCCGCATTAAACCACCATGACCTTTCCGGGGCATGCGGGGTACATCGATATCGATGCGGAGGCGTGGGAGGATACCCGGCGTACAATGCAGATCTTGAACGCGCGCGTCCAGCAGCAGAAGCATTGATAGCTACACTGCTTGATCCTTCACGTTGATTGACAGATAACATGAACCTCATTGTAATTCTAAACCAATTTTCGCGATTTCATGTAGAGCAGCTCGGCCAACGCTCAAGTTGCAATCTTGTGGGGTGAGTTTGGGGAAGATGATGCTGGGTGCGGGCGGGCATGTGGACTGAGCGGCTACATTCATTCCCCTTTGCCTCCGCCTCCGCCTCCGCCTCCCCCTCCCCCTCCACCGGCAACCACCACTAACATTTAAAACACAAATCGAAAGCCAACTTGGAGAACCACTGACGTCAAGAATATCATACTCTTCGATAGCTCCAATGTTAGCCCATGTTAGATATGGAATCCGGGTCTTTTTCGTGTCATTTCATGCGAACAAGTTGCATCCCGCCCGGCTATATCCATTGGACAATATAGCCGGCAGTTCGACCCGACTTTTCTCATCTTCTGTTTCTGCCGTTCTAAGTAAGCAGTACAAAATGAATCCCAGACGCTTAGCTTATATTGAGCATAGCTATGATGCTTCAGCAAGATCACAGTCAATCCGAGAATCTACCCACATCGAACTTCACGTCTGTCTCTAGCGAAGCCGAACTCCGCACAGTTCACCATGGGCGATGCCAACACGTCTTTTGTGCACCCAGAGAGTATCAAGGCAGCTCTGAAAGACAGCTCCCTCCTGTATGAGAAATCATTCATCGGCGGCGAGTGGGTGAGCGGGAGCAGCACTTTCCCCGTCTACGATCCTGCCACCAACAAGGTCATCGCCAACGTCGCCAATCTCACTACCAAAGATTTCACCACCGCAATCGAACATGCGCACACGGCTTTCAAGACCTTCAGGAGCACGCAGGAGACGGCTCGAGCGAAGATGCTGCATAACTGGGCGGCGCTCATTCGTCAGCATGCCAAAGACCTCGGCGTGCTCCTGACGATGGAGAACGGTAAGACGCTGGCGGAGGCGGAAGGCGAGGTCGAGTACGGCGCCTCGTTCATCACCTGGTTTGCGGAGGAGGCGGTACGGTCCTATGGGGATGTGATCCCGTCTCGGCACCGAGGCAGCACGAACCTCGTTATACGGCAGCCCATCGGCGTCTGCGGTATCATTGCGCCCTGGAACTTTCCCATTGCCATGATCACGCGGAAGCTTGCACCTGCAATAGCAGCAGGATGCACCGTCGTCGTGAAGCCGCCGAGTGAGACACCACTGTGTACCTTGGCACTGACGGCCCTGGCCGTGCAGGCGGGCATCCCGCCGAACGTCATCCAAGTCGTCACGACGAGAGATCGTAATGCCGTGACGGAGCTGTATACGCATCCGCTGGTCAAGAAAATCAGCTTCACAGGCTCCACCGGAGTCGGGAGACTCATTACACAAAGGGCAGCAGAGACAATGAAAAAGGTCAGCATGGAGCTCGGTGGAAACGCACCGTACATCGTGTTCGACGACGCCGACGTCGACATCGCCATTGACGGCGTGCTAGCGTGCAAGTTCCGCTGCAGCGGGCAGACGTGCGTGTGCGCGAACCGGCTGTACGTCCAAAGCGGGATCCACGACGTGTTCGTGGCGAAGCTGCAGGAGCGCATGTCCCGGTTCAAGATCGGCAGCGGGCTCGACCCGAGCGTCACGCACGGCCCGCTGGTGAACGCCGCTGCGGTGAAGAAGACCAAGGAGCACATCGCCGATGCCGTCGCCAAGGGAGCGAAACTCGTCGTCGGCGGGACGAGTCCGGACTCCGAAGGCTGCCTGATCGAGCCGGCCCTGCTCACGGGCGTCACCGCGGAAATGCTCGTCGCGCGGGAGGAGACCTTCGGGCCGCTCGCGCCCGTGTTCAAGTTCGACACGGAAGAGGATGTCGTCGAGCAGGCGAACGATACGGAGTTCGGACTGGCGGGTTACTTTTTCTCGAACAACTTGAGACAGATCTGGAGGGTGGCGATGGCCCTGGAGGTGGGCATGGTCGGCGTCAACACCGGAACGATCAGCGCGTGTGAGGCGCCCTTTGGTGGGATCAAGGAGAGTGGACTGGGGAAGGAAGGGAGCAAGTATGGGCTGGCTGAGTACCAGGTCCTGAAAAACATCACGTTAGGGAGCTTGCATCTGGCCTGATGTAATCCAATGTAGTTATCTTTAAAAGAAGATTATATAAATACGAAGAACAAATCTCTTGACCTTGATCTGTATATTGTTCTGTGATAACCAAGTCTGATCAATGGCACGCGATGCCCAATATCTAACTATATGAAGTCTTGGGTGGTGATTTGGTCTAAACGTGCCTTGAGGACTCTGCCTGAAGGATTGGAAGACGCAATTGAATGTAGATTGCTTCGGGGTTTACTTCCCATGACAAGACCAGTGCTCCGTTCCTGTGATTCCGAGGGCATACCACGTACTAACTCCCCTGTCTCACTTTCCCCGCGCCTCCGGTCCTTACATATCACGAGAAGAGAGATCCCCGTAACGAACACCACTCATACAAGATCCATGGTCAAATGGGTCGAATTCAATAGATAGCCTAACTCCCCAAGCCCCACGTCGTGGAACTGGCATGAGATAGCGGAGCATCTGTTCGAGGTCCGACGAAGGCCTCATTTCTCTTTTAGAACTTTTCGGTTCCCGGCTTTGGGACTGGTTCTCTTTCCTGAGTTTGAATCTCGGGGCCTTTGTTTTTCTCTCTTTCCCCTCTTCTTCTTTTTCTTCTTCTTCTTTTTCTTCTTCTTCTTCCTCCCCTTCTTCCTCTTCTGCTACTCATTTTTGCCGCCGGGGGGTTTTTTTTTTGGTGGGGGGGTGGGGGGCAAGTCGCCATGGTTCCTCGTACCCCTTATGGTCTTACAATCTTTGCTTGTGGGAATAGCTCTGTCTTCTGCCGATGTCTAGCATACATTATGGATTTATCTCCACTTGCAGCGCTGTGCAGTTTCCTTTATACTTTAAGGCTTTAGTAATAAAGTTATTTCTAGATTCTAAAGTCTTTTAACTAGATAGTTAAAAAGTATAAAAGCTTGAAATAGGAACTAATAAAGTATTATTTAGTTATTCACTCGCTTCTTAATATTAGCAATATATATGCTTTAAACTTAATATAAAAGCAAGCCTTTTGATATAGCTATTAAAAAAATTATATAATTAGCTTTCTAGTTATAAAACATTATAAAAATAATAATAAATTGATTAAAGTAAAGTAAAATAACTTTTTAAAACAACCTTTTTAATAGCTTTATAAAGACTTATTTAAAATTAATAGCATTGCTATTAATTAATAAGATGGATTTATTATACTATAATTATAAGAAGTCGATTTACTATAAAGCGGATCTAAAACTAGGCATGGTATGGCCAAACCAATTAAAGCTAAACCCGACTAGCTAGACTCCATGTAACATTACGACCTGACGACTTTATCAGGCTGCGAATAGTTTCATATCTATCAAATATAATCCGTAACTCTTCCACACCCTATACCCTTTATGATCACGTTATGCACTTATACTGTCGCTGGCTCAGAGTCTATTATCGGCGGCGGAAGCTTAAGGTCATTTGACGGCGTTGCCATCCTGATACATACCCGCGGGGCTTAAGAACACAATAGCGCTGAGAACAAGGCCTGCTTATGTAGGATTCACGATTTGGATGGATTGCCAAATTCTTGAGAAGGTTCGGGCTACATTATGCACAATCTTCATCTTCCCTTTATAAAGGTATGAGCTCTAGACTTGTGACTATGGATGCGCGTGCAAGGAGGAAAAAGAGATGGTATAAAATATATTTATACTTTAATTAATATTGGGTACATAATCAACAGGTAAACCAGAGGTTAATATACCCAGCTCCTTTCGTACGAGGGGGGCGGAGGAGAAACAAGAGGGAAGCGACCGGGAAGGGTCATCGAAAACAGGTGGGCCTCCGAGGCCTTGTCTTCCGAGAACAATCGCTGCTCTAGTTGATCCTCCCGGAATATAGGGTAATCGCAGCTACTCCTCTATTCGCGTCGTAAGGCGAGGACCGGTAAAAGCAGAAATCGTTCTCAGCCTCGGCCACCAGATCTAGGCACTTACGCAGCGCTGCCCTTCTCGCCAAACTCCATATGATCAACAGCCTCCGCATTGCCATGCGGGGTCTTCTCGTGAATCTGCATCTTGGTGAGGGCGATTTCCTCCTTGGCTAGACGCGTCGCTTCCTCCCATGTCATGCCCTTGCCGCCCTTGTAGTGGATCTCGAAGAGCTTGTCGATCTCCTCCAGGGACAGGCCCGCCGTCTCGACGTAGAAGTACCAGATGAAGGGCACCCAAGAGATGTTCAGCACGGCGAAGATGATGTAGAACTTCCAGCCGAGGGTGGCAATGCCTGTGGTGTGTTGTTAGCAGATATTTCTTGGTATCATACGCGTACGTCTCATCAGATGAGAACGAGGGATGGAGGGCTGGCGAGAAGTGCACAGAAAGAGGAGGACTTACCGACTGGTGTGATGGAAACGATGACGTAGACGAAGAGCCAATTTGTGATCATGGCGATGGAACTACCCACGTTCCGCATGCGTTGAGAGTTGATCTCGGAAGGATAACAGAATGGGATGGACAGGAAGGATAGACCCTAGAGAGTAAAGTCAGCCACATTCAATAGTAAAAACAGCATCAGGTGGATGCCTTTCGAAGGAGGCAAGGACTTACGAAAAAGACATGGTAGACAAAGATGGCCGTGACAGCAACGGCATCAGAGGCTGTTGTCCCAACCGCCAAGCCGGCAGCAGCAATAGCAAAGCAGACCCCCTGAGCGAAAGCGCCTATGAGCATAAGCTTCTTACGTCCCCACTTATCAATAACAAGCATGACCACACTACCCCAGACCATCAGCGACATGAAGTCGCATGCAGAGAGGATCAAGGCCCGTCGACCAGTGAAGCCAAAAGAAGTGGTAAGAATGACCGGCATGTAATAGACAACGACGTTGATACCGCCCATCTGCTGCATGAGCGAGGTTCCGGCACCCAAGGCGATTCGGCGGAAGGTTTGCTGCTCCCCGTTTGTGAAGATCTCGCGCCAGCCGACCTTCGCCAGCTCTCTCTCGTGGGCGACGACGGAGACGATCAGCTGGAAGGACTCGACGACGGCTTCGTCGTCGATAGGCTTCGCCAGAAGACGAGCAATGATCGCTTGGGCTTCGGCGTGTCGGTCCTTGAGACAGAGCCATCGGGGAGACTCAGGCATGCAAGCAAGAAGGACGATGGCGAGAATGGCGAAGAAGGTCTGGAAGGCAATAGGGAATCTCCAGCTGACATCGCTGTTTGGGACGTAGGTGAAACCGAGATTCATCCAGTTGGTGACGACGATGCCGAAGATGACGAGCACGAGCTGCAGGGCGATGAGCTTGCCGCGATGCTCGGGCTTGCACGTCTCACTCTGCCAGATAGGCACGGCGGCCGAGTTCATGCCGATGCCCAGGCCTGCGATGACTCGGCCAACGATCATTTGTGCGAGAGAGTACGAGGAGGATTGGATGGTGCCGCCGATGACGACAAAGACACAGCCCAGAGCAATGGTCTTGCGTCTGCCCAGGACGTCGCCGACGAAGATGGTCATGAGGGCTCCAAGGATGCAACCAATGTCGTAGGTTGATACAATCTGGCCTTGGATGGTGGGTGATGGATTGTTGAATGCTGATAGGAACAGTATGTTCCCGAGTATACCTCCGAACACTCCCTGGTCAAAACCAAAGAGCACAAAGGCGGTTCCGCATGTTAGAGTGATGCCGATGGTCAGGGCACGGCCTTCAAGTTTAGTGATCCACATGATAGGAGATGCGAGATGTCCAGACACTTGGATCAGTAATGATTGTTGGTGGTGAGAAAACAAGAAGAAGAAAAGGTTGGAATAATTGGTTATCTGATGTCGAACAGTTCGACCACAGCGGAAAGAAGTCCAAGTAATATAATAAAGGCGCAGGTAGAGGAACTGCTGTCTCCTATGTAGCCCGGTTTAAACAACATAGGCTATGAAGGCAGTATTTAACGTCCATCAGCTGGAAACACACCACTCCTTAGAATATGAGAATATGGTATGCAGGGTTGGTAGGTGTACCTTAAGTTTAAGGACCATGCGCCGCGAATCGATGATACACCCGCATGCGCATCCCACATGCGGGGAAGAAGGTCTCTCCAGCTTTAGTTACCGATATTAGTCCCTCTGAACTTTCAGCCCTGAAAACGTGTGAGCCAGGTAGGTAAGGTACATCCATCCATCCACCTGCCTGGCGCCATTGTTGAGGGATCCCTGCAGTTTGTGTTGAAGGGCTAGCGTTGACGACGAACGGCTATATCAGTCTCCAAAGCGTACGCCGAAGTCACGTCGTTCTCGGGTATATGATATGGGGTGACCCCACAGCGATCGTGGGGCCCCGCGCGGGGAATCCCCGCATTCTCAGGACGCTTACAGGGTTCAGGGTCAATAAGTGCCACGAGCGTCAACTACTTTGTACCCAGCAAATCTTAGGCGCCATCTAGGCCTCAGACCAGACTCGACGGCGCGACCTGGCCAGTTGTCCGGGGCTTGTGGGTCGGATTTTGCTGGCTTCGGAGCTGGGGAAAGGACAGGCGACAGGCGACAGGCTACAGCACAAGTTCCCGACACTCCGGATCTAAGGAACATAGTAAACTAAGGCATCCGTCCCTGACTCGGCACAATTCCATATCCGACGGCTCGGCAACGGGTCATCTCTCTCTAATGGGACAGACCAGTGATATACTTCAAGGCCACTGCGTAGGAGCAGGACGAATATTGCACTTTTTTCGCTGTGCTGAAGACCTATCCCCCGGCAGTCCTCTCAATTGTGACCTCCGTCGAACAAAGATTCCAACAACATCCAGAACGTACGAATTACAATGGCAAGCATCCAAGCACTTCGTTTCCATGCAAAGAATGATGTTAGGGTCGAGAATGTAGCGCCGCAGTACGTGTGGTCCTTGCTGAGCAGTAGTATCTATAGAGTGCAACTGACCGTGGAGCAGGGCGTGCGGTAATGATGATGTACGAGTCAAAATCGCCTACTGTGGCATCTGTGGCTCAGACGTCCACGAGTATCTTGGAGGACCGATATTTCCACCTCAGCCAGGCGAAAAGAACCCTCACACTGGTGTCGAACTGCCTGTGATCATGGGTCACGAGATGTCCGGCACCATTGTGGAGGTTGGCTCCAACATTACCCAATTCAAGGTCGGCCAGAGAGTCGCCATCAATCCATCGATGGATGACAGACACCATGGCAAGGAACCTTGTGTGAACTGTAAGTCAGGGCGGCCAAACATCTGCAAAAGCTGGGCATGCTACGGGCTCAGCGCTCATGGAGGAGGATTTGCCGATGAGATCGTGGTGAAGCCGTTCAATTGCATACCGCTTCCTGAGGGCGTATCGCTGAAGGTTGGAGCGCTGGCGGAGCCTTTGGCTGTCGCCTCCCACATGATTCGAATTTCTGGATTTCAGAAAGGTCAAGATGCCGTCATCCTAGGCGCAGGTCCAATCGGACTCGCTCTGCTGCTCTTGCTGAAGTCTCGGGGAGCGAGGAAAGTGATCATCAGCGAAGTAACCGAGTCAAGGTCGCGTCAAGCAGAGAAATTCGGGGCCGACCTGGTGGTCAATCCGCTCGCAAAATCGGGCGGAGACAGCTCTGATACATCGAACCCAGTTCTAGATGCTGTGCACAGCGTCATGGTGGGGGGCGCAGACATTGTCTTCGATGCTTCGGGTATCCAATCAACTCTGGACACTGCGTTGATGGTGGTCAAACCCGGGGGAGTTGTGTTCAACGTAGCAATTCACGAAAAACCGCTGCTCATCAACCCGAATAGTTTCTCATTCACGGAGGTCAAGCTCATGGGCGGGATTTGCTACACCAACGAGGACTTTGAGGATGTTCTCGAAGCCCTTGCGACCGGGACGGTGGCGGCTGAGGACATGATAACGTCAATTGTATCTCTTGAGGATGTTGTTCAAGGCGGCTTCTTGGAGCTCATCAACAACAAGGCGCAGCATGTGAAGATTCTCATCCAGCCGTCGAAGTCTGCGGATCTACTCTAGAGAATTTTGAAGCAATCAATCATATTCCAAACTCTTCATACTGGCAGTATCGTGTCGTGGACGCTTAAGTGGCATCGCTCTGATAAACTGCAACTTGGTGACGCTGCCCATGTGGCGCGTGTGTATGTAATCTTCAAATGTGGACATGAGTCTAATCTGTGGAATTGTACTCCTGAATGACTCGTTCACTGACCAGCGACCAGCGACCCGCAACCCGCAACCCGCAACCCGTGTTCTTGTTCGTGTTCTTGCAATTCAACGAAAAGTCTACCTGCACACATTTAATTGAATTTAATAAACCACGCCACTGTTAACTCAAGATCCGAGTCTGAAATAATCTGTAACCCCCATGTTTTTATTAGTAAGATTCTGAGCGAGTCTAGACAATACCGAAAGCAATTGCCGAGATCAGGGACGGTTATATGCTGCCAAATTCAAATGCCGCCCGAAAACCCTCCGGATCCGGCGAGTGTTGGCATCTCTTGACTCCCCGTCGAATGAACGGGAACCCCGCACAATGGTTCGGCGTGGTTCATTCAGGTCTATGGGGCTGGTGCCCAGATCCTGGGTTTGTTGTAAATATCTAGTTATCTAGTCACTCATCAATCCATTCATCCACGCTCTTGTACGTAAACTATGTAATGCAAATCGAACGACATTCACTCCCATCAATCAACCTCTAGACTCTGCTATAGTCTCGCAGTCTCGTCAGGAGACTTCTCCTAATCCCTACGTCATCATGGAGTTCCGCTGTAGGCGCATTTGCGTGCCGCTCTCCACGCTTGCCTGTCGCTGGGCACGACCAGTGGTACAACCTATGGCTCGTCGCTGTATCGGAATTGAAGCGGCGAAAAGGCAACCGGGCCAGAAGAGAACCGCAATCGTGACAGGTTCGAGTCGTGGAATGTATGCTAACACGCCTCCAATCCCAATCCCAGACTCATCTATGCTTGTGCTGACCCGAACCCGCCACCTTTCAGTGGTGAAGCTATTGTTCGTCGTCTAGCGGCAGAAGGCTACGCCGTCACCGTCAACGACATAGCAGCTAACAAGGCCGGCGTGGACAAGTTGGTCGCTGAGCTAAACGAGACCCACGGCCACGGCACCTCCGCAGGAATCATCGCAGACGTGACCTCGCCCTCGGAGGTGAAGTCCATGGTTGAAGATTCGGTCAAGCAGCTCGGGCCGCTAACGGTCATGATCGCGAACGCAGGCATTGCCGGCATCGGCGCTGCGCTCGACTTGTCAGACGAAGACGTGGCGCAGACGATCAGCGTCAACTTCACCGGCGTCTGGAACTGCTACACCCACGCCGCGCGGCAGATGATAGCACAGGGCCCCGTCCCCGCCGACAGCACCGGGTACAAGATCCTGGGCGCCTCGTCGATCGCAGCTTACAAGCCGTTCCCCCTGCTGGCACCCTACTGCGCGTCAAAGTGGGCCGTCAGGGGTCTGACGCAGGTCTTCGCAATCGAGATGGCCCAGCACAAAATCAACGTCAACTGCTACGCGCCCGGAATCGTGGGGACGTCGATGTGGGAGCGCATCGACGAGACGCTGGGCAAGATGCAGGGGCGCGCGAAGGGCGAGACGGTCCAGAAGTACGTCACGGAACTGACGGCCATGGGCAGAGTGAGCGTGCCAGAAGATGTCGCCAAGGTCGTTGGCGGCTTCCTCTGCGGGCCTGACTCGGAGTTCGTGACGGGGCAGAATATCGTTGTCGATGGCGGAATCGTCTTCTCGTGATGTGTCTTTATAGGTTGGCTTGGTTCTAAATTAGATAAGCTGAATGCCTTGGCTTTCACAACTCTATACTATGTGTTGCAACGTGTAATCGTAGGATGATAATGGAATTTATTGTTGAAGAAAGAAGGTTTGGTGCCTGTAGACACCCGGGCATTCTCCGTTTGGAGAATGCATGAGAAACATCATGACGATGCATGGAAACCTCCATGCATCAAACACCGGCCTTTGAGCCTTTATTTCAGGCTCTCTATATTATGAGAGCCCCAGTTCAGATTAGATAGATTTAGAAAACAATTCAGTTCAACATTTATAGCTAACAGTTACTCTAGATCCTAGGGGAACTCAGAAGACTTTTCGCTATAGACTTCCCTACTAAGACCTGTATAATGTTGAAGTGATCAATTGTAAAAAATATCCAATCTAGAATAGGGTTCTCATAATATAGATGTTGAGAGGAATTGGGATTCAGGATTTAGTGTTTGTCACAGCGGTCTCTGCGAGATTCTCACATTTCACAGAGACGACGGCTTAGTGCATGAGGGTTCTTAAACCCTCATATAAACGCCGTATCACCTACAAATAGATTTTCATAGCTTAGATAGTTTCATTTAATCAATTAGTTTTGTAAAAAAAAAATTGCTACGCTATCTACGTAATCGTGACAATATGCAACAGTTTTACCCTATAGGGGGGGCAGCCGTATGTTACGATTAGGGACTACGTAACACAGGTCACTTACCTTAAGCTATTGTAAGGTGCTTTGTCATTGTCATGATGCGTCGCATTCATGAAATGTGAAAGCGGCGGTTGGAAAATAGGTTCACGTGCCTGACGGTACTGTCAAAAGTAGAGCAGCACAGTAGAATAGATGATAGTAAAAGTGATTAATTCCCTAACTATGCTATGGACTATCTATTCCTTGATATAGATACTGGTGACAAAGGCTCAAAGAGCCGATGGAAAGATGCATGGAATCATCCATGCATAACACGAAGATTCTCTAAAGTGAGAATCTCCAGGTGCTTACATATGTACATGCACCAACCCTTTATCCAACAGGTACCTCGAAGTGGGCAAATACTAAATGCCCCCGCTCTACATTCTTGGATTAATGGGATGTAAGACGCGATTCTAGCTGCGTTAGAGGAATTATATGGGCCACTGCCCGGTTATAGAGTGCGTGGGCCGCAGCACCGCATATGGGTCTGGATTTTCCGCCTTTGCTGGGTGAGCGCAAGCATTATTCGGGGTCGCATGGGGATACCTGCTCCATGAGGCTGGGACTACTCACTGGGGTGAACCTGGAGATCGAACGCTCTGGGGACCGCCCGTACGGCGGATGCTATGAGATATGCATTGTGTACATTGCCATACGGGAGGAGGGTCGGGGGAGTTGGCGAATGCAACGATGTTCGTTACCCCGCATTCGCGGCTTCATAGGTACATACAGAACTACGTACATAGCCGACAACGTCGCGCGGATGCAGTCCGCGGGTTTGCATCCGGAGAAGATAAGGAAACATTGCCAAGGCGTCTGAAAACATTGGCGCGTTGTTTACAAGTACAATACATCGTCTCTGAAGCCTCAGCCAACATATTGCGCTTTAACTGTGCTGCCGTCGTGACTCTGAACAAGCCGAAATGCGGAGAGTCCAGTACAGAGTCGCAAGGCGAGCGACTTGGGGTATTCGTCTTCGTGTCTCGAAGCTCTCGTCTCTCTCACGATGGCAGCAAAAAGTCTGGAAGGCCTGCAACTATTTCTATATAGTCTGGGCATTTTCATGAAACGTGACGATCGCCATGTCATCATGTATGTACAATGCCATACCAAAATATCATAGGTGTCGATCATGTTCCGCTATGCCAAGCCTTCAAACACATACTAACACATACTAATAAACAGGCACTCCGCAGCACTAACTACATTTGTCTTCCAAACCCCAGACCCCAGATCTGAACTCCGCAATGTGCACACGGCTTCCCCGCATTACACCTATTTTACCTCGACATTCTCTGGGTCTGGTCTCTTACCTATCGTCTCTCTCTATCTTATTTCTGATCTCCTCTCTCGTCTCACTTCCCCATCTTCTTCTCTTGCTACTCTATATCCTTCCTCCCCGGCGCCATCTCTGTTCTCTCAACGTCGCCCCACAACCTAATCCACACGACGTTTGGGGAGATCATATCCTCTAGAGTATCATGACGGGGCAACTGTCGCATTTGACAGTGGAGAGCGAGCATCAGGACTCCCGTCCTGCTGCTGCTGCTGCTGCCGCCGCTGCTACTGCTGCTGGTCAGCCCAATCGTGGGGAACATAATCAACATGCACGCGTTTCCCGTCCTTTCAGGAGGCAGCGTGAGAGCAGGGCTTGTAATGCGTGTCGAACCAGAAAGACAAAGGTAGTTTGAGAACACTCCTCATTTCGTACATATTCCTCGCTACTTATAAGAGAATCAATACTGATACGCCTTCCTTCAATAGTGCGACACCTCTCGAACGGGGCAGTGTTCCTCGTGTGTGTCTGCAGGCATCGTCTGCGAGGTGATGGAGATTCCGAGCAGCCAGCAACAGACCATAATTTCAAAGTAAGAAAACAAAGTCTCCGCAATCCACGGTTCACTCTCTGTTTGAAAAGCGATGTATTCATTTTCATGTTGAATAGCAGACGACTTCGTGACCTCGAACATACAGTGCAAAGAGTCACAGAGCGCATCGAAAAGATTCGCGATGTGCCGCCCATTGCTGCTCATGCATTATCACCTACTCCTCAAACTTCCCAGCAGCGTGCGCTTACGCCACAGTCTCCCACTTCTGAAAACAAGAGACCCGCGGATATATTTCCTGACAGAGGGCAAAGCAGCTCCGCATTCGAGGTCGCCGACACATGCCGCCTGAGAAAAAGGCGCCGCTCTACTCATGTCAGCTCGAGTCTGCAGACCCATGTGACCGGATATGGGACAAAGGCCCATCACTTCTTTGGTTCGACTTCTGAGCTGGTCTTCCTCGATTCTGTCCGCGAATATGTCCAGCAGCTTGGCTACGAGTTGCCAACATCGGGAGCCTTATGGAGCCCGTCTCCTGAGACAGCAAGTCAGGATAGCTTTCAATCAAACCTACCTGCTGAGCTACGCTCTCAACTTCCGCCGCAATCACTCGGTGCGAAGCTATTGGAGGTGTACTCCAAGAATGTCCAAGCACACACTCCAATGCTCTACTGGCCTTCGATTCTTATCAAATTCCAGCGGATCTACACTCGGTCCCCCTCACACTACGAAGACAGACAGATCGTGGCAGACTTTTGTATCCTGATGATGGTCTGGGCAGTTGGCTCGCAGATGTCTGATTTTGCGGAAGTGGGTCATGGCAGCGGTCATCAAATGAGGAATGGATGGAAGTTTTTCGAGGCTGCAAGAAAACATCACAGTCACTGCTTGATCAAATCGACATACACGTTGGATGATGCTATCATCAGTCTTCTCATGAGTATTTATCTCATGGGTGCCTCTCTTCCTAGCCCCTGTTGGGTTATGACTGGGATTACTTCGCGCATCGTCCAGGATCTCGGTCTTCATAAACGACCATCTCCACATCAGCTGTTCAACGTGGAAATTGAGTCGCGGAATCGACTTTTCTGGGGAGCTTATATGATTGATCGTATCGTTGCCCTGACGTGTGGAAGGCCTGTCTCTCTCCTAGACGAGGACTGTGATGTCGATTTGCCCGGCCAGGTAGACAACAAAGGAACCACCGCGCCCGAATCTTTGGACTTCTTTCGAGCCAGTATATCCGTGGTATACAAACTCGATGCAATCATTCAACTCGGCGCAATCCCGTTTTACGAGGAAAGCGACATTGAAACCATGAAGAAGCTGGATGCCCAGCTGTTTGAGTGTTGGCAGAGGTATCCTGGAGGACTTACAGACGAGAGCGAGCAAGGCAGTCTCGAGCCATCGACACTCAAGCTGATTTTCGTCGGGCAACAAGCGCGCCTTGCTCTCTTCAGCCGACATTTCACTGATGGGACGCTGAATCCTACGATGCGGAATTTTTGTCTGAAGAAGAGCGTCGAGATTTCCCGCATCACGGCGAGGATCATGTTGAGAGTTGCGAGAGGCGCGAACTGGGAACATGTATTTTCACATCGCTGCAACGACATGGTTTGCACCCATATATTCCGCGCTTCCATCGTCCTATTGCTTGCGTATCGCCTGACATCCACATCTGGCGATGGCACGGCAGACAATCAGACCATTACGCTCTCCCAGCACATTGTAATTCTGTGGCAATCTCTCCGCGCGGCTGCCAAGGCTCATATCTCCGCTGCAAAGTCGTTGGAACTGCTCCAAGTCTTTGCTGATACGCTCAATTTCGACCTGCACGCTTCCTGGGAAACCTCCGAGGAGCCAACTTCCAGAGATGAGGCCAGTGCCCCATCGCAGATAGAAGCTGATGCTACGGCAACGGGCCCTGTGGAGACGCACCCGCCGATACTGGTCGCCGAAATCCCCGCCCCAGCTGCTGCGAAGTCCGTCTCGCCGCCACTCTCGCACAATCCAAACATCGTACCGCCGACTCCAGCGTCGATATCAACAGGACGGAGCGCGCCATCCTCGAGTTCACAGCCTGTCGAAATGATCGCGGAAGGTCTTCCCAACAACGGACAGTGCGGCACTGTCGTTCCTGGTGGCCAAAGCGACACTTCGCCGAATTATGGTAACTTTGACCCGACGGACATTCATTGGGAGATGTTGCAGGGATTGCTCAACTGCGAAAGCCAGTTTGGGATGTATCTTGGTGGCTCGAACCTGAACGACGACGACCTGTCCGCGGATTTTTAAGGGGGAATTTGGTGCGGATTCATATATACGTTTGGTATATATGGTGTTGTTTTCCATTTTTGTTAGGATGATTGGGAGTCTTATTAGCGCGGGTGCGCAGCAAGGACTTTATTGATTTTATGACTTGTATCTCCCTGAGTTGGGTCAGAGCTGGTGTTGGGAGTTCCGTTGCAATTATCGAGATACGATACGACATGAATCATGAATGACACTACCATTCTACATAGGCAGCTATATCCCATCAGCCTCTGGAGTGTGCCCAAGTCTGCCAAATACTCCTCGACTTTTCGCCATATTCTCGCGTTCCGAGACTCCTCGAGCCTGCGAGCTTGCAAGCATAGGACTAAATTCGATCCGTTTTCGCCTTCCTTGGAGAAAAAAGAAACCTTCAGCTCCTCCTGTCTACAGAAACGAAGTCCCACGTGCTTACGGAAACTAATTCAAGCTCATGCAACGAACGCTTAATCGTCAGTGTTGCATCGGCCCGAACACCGACCACTACATTCTCCATTCCCCACCTCCACACCGTCACCGAACCCACATCTAAATCTGGGGTCTAGCGTACACACGTATTACTTGGCCGAGACCTCACTAAACGTTGCTATTTCTGAGTTGGAGTTGAATATCGGATATCGATATCTGCCAGGTGCTTCTGGCAGATGGGTTCGTGGTCGGTTCCAGTTTGCGCATCGCACGCATGATGACGATGCATCTGCCTGTGCTTTGACCCTTCGTTCATGGCACCTGTATCAATAGGTGGTGGTATTCCCGCTTTAGATCAATCAATTAATCGATCAATCTCTTTAGTCATATAGTAGTTTATTCTCATATTTGATCTTATTTCCACAGTTGCTGCATGCATATCTGAGACATGGAGGTGTGCTTCTTGGCGTGCTGGGCGAAATAGGGGGCCAGCCGCGGATGCGAGCCGTGGGTAAACGTCGGGAGAATTAGCGTCTTTGCTTTGAGGAGCAGCACGAGATAGAGAATGCAATTTGCGGGGTAGTTAGTATGGAGGAGCATTGAAGAAAGCTTTATTGTGTTGAACAAAAATAGGCCTTCTGGGAAGTACCTTGGGGGGGATATCAAGTGTTAGTGGGCACGTTAGAGATTCTGGGTTCGGAGAAAGAGGAGTGGGAATTCTTAATTGAGATGCTGTATATACAAGAGATAGAGATGTACAACACTTATAACTAGAGTGCTGTAGTAACTACTGCCGTGGCATCTTTAAAGATGAGCGGGATATCTTTTGCGTCGTTGCTCAGGAAGAGACTTGTAGAGATGGGAGTTTCTGAGACTCTTTCTTCGGTGGACGCAACAGTGTCGTTATTGAAAGATGGGGCTGTAACGTCAGATGTCCCTGCAACAATTTCTCGAGTCTCGCCGTTCGGGATTGTCTCGGTAGCAACTGGCTCAGGCTCCTTGAAAGTAGTCTCTGGCGCCTCATCATTCACTGTAGCAGCTGGGACCGCAACTTCCGCCGCGATTTCATCTGTAGGCTTCTCCCCCACATTCTTCACCTGCCCCAAATGGTCCTCCAAATAATCGGCATTCAAATAAAAGGTCACGTCGCCCCCATCGAACTCATCCGTTGTAAACCCATTGCCCAGATATCCCCACCGGTTCCCACTGACATACTCGATCTCGTAGTCCTCATACTTTGGCTCGGCCATGACATCGAAGAAAGCCAGTCGGCTGCCCGGCCACATCACCAGTGGCCCGTCCGTGGTCCCTTGCTTGAACCAGGAAGAGCAGGGATCCACCCATGCGGTTCGCTTCAAGTAGACATCTGCGTGCTCGCCGAAGTCCTGCGTAGGCCCTTCCTTGGGCGAGAGGCGCCGGATGTGCTCCTTGCGCATCTTCTTGATAACTTGCATGAAGTGCTTCGTGCCCAGCGTCAGGAGTGGCAAGACGGATCCTTGCGCCACGGGACCGTAGGGGCCGGAATACATGAAGTAGTTCGGGACTTTGGGGACACCGACGGCGGCGTAGGAACGTGGGAGTCCCTTCCATTTCTCCGCGATCTCGATGCCGTCAAGACCAATGATTGGGAACTGAGGGCGGAAACTGGTGTCGAAACCGGTGGCGCAGATTATCACGTCGACTTCGACTTCGGTGCCGTCTGCGGTGAGGAAGCCGTTGGCAGTTATTCCGCCGATGTTCTCGGTGTAGCAGGTTGTCTTTTCGCCGACGAGGCATTCAAGGAATCCGTTTCCTGGCGTGGGACGGCGGCAGCCAACGTTGAAGTTTTTGGGAATAACTTTGTCGATGAGGCGTGGGTTGTTGCCGAGCTTGATGCACATCTCCTTATAGGAGAACTCGTTCGATTCGTCGGATTCCTGAGTATTCCGCAAGACGAACTTGAAACGTTGATTAAGCTCCAGCTCGATCATCTTCCGATATTCTCTGTATTTCTCGGGATTCCGGGTCCATTCTTCTTTCTGTTCTTGAGTATATTCGAAATTTGCTCCATTAGGTCCAGCAAACTTCTGTCCAAATCCGGCAGTAATCCAAGTAGGACTTCGAACCCAAGTATATAGCTTCGATACATCCTTGTAGATTGAGGCGACAGTCTGAACCCCTGAACTTCCAGATCCGATGACGGCGACGCGCTTGCCCTTCAGATCATAACCTTCCTCATAGCTGGCTGTGTGGAATAATTTTCCCTTGAATGAAGAAAGTCCCGGAATAGTCGGCCACTTCCATGCGCTGGACTCTTATGTTAGCTACTCTCTCTCCTAAAACCTCAGTGGAGCTCGTACTTAAGGAATCCTGTGCCATTTAACAAAACATTGGCCTCTTCGTCCCATTCTCGAATAACATTGTCCGCATCATCAGTCTGGACCAGATGTATGACCCATCTCGACTTTTCCTCATTCCACTCCGCTCTCTTCACTGCGGTTCGAAGCTTGATGTATTTGTACATATCTTCCTCGGTCGCAATCATTTTCAGATACCTCCAGATTTCCTTCGCGCCCGAGTAGTACGAAGTCCAGTCCGGATTTGGTCTCCAAGCAAATTGGTAGCTGGCGCTGGGAATATCACACGCACAGCCTGGATAGCGGTTCTCAAACCATGTCCCACCAATGTCGGCATTTTTTTCGAAGCATTCAAACTCGACATTCAGTTTGGGAAGAGTCTGCCGCGCATGATGGAGGAAATCAATGCCGGCGGCGCCAGCACCGATGACGACAACCTTAAATGGTTCTCTGGGAAGCTCGTTGATCAAGAGCTCCTTGATGCGGTAGCCGCGCTCAGAGACGGCGTCATATGATGGGTGATAGGCAGGACGGGTTGTCGATGCTGGGTGGGAACCTGGAGTGTTGCTGCCAATGACGAGGTTTTCAGGGCGCACGAAGGTTGCCGCGTGGGTGTCAAAATCAGCTTGATCCGACATCGTGATCTTTAACAAGAAACTGACAGACTATAAGGACGCCTGGTAAGAATTTGACAGGACAATAGCACGATGAAGTTATGGGAGAAAGGAGAGGATAAATGAGTATAAATGTGTATTTTTAACAGAACTCGATGGACGTTTACCTTGGGTAGTTTGAATAGACTAGTCCACTGAGATTTAAGACTTCCCCTTACTGACCGAGGACCTTCGGATAGCACGACTGGAAATATATTTGAAGTTTCAAGTTTCCCTCGCCGGCACGCAATACAAAGAAACACTCGGACCGCGATCCGTACACTCCGAATTGCGCGGTTGAAGTAGAGTGATCCCAGACCAGCCGCGGGGTAGCGGGGTAGCGGGGTGTCAAGACTATCACAACACCCTCCTAATGGGGAGCAAACGACGTTATGTGGAGTCCACATGGGGAAAATATAATAGTTTGTACCTGATAATGAGACGATCATGGCCTGACTTCTTCTCTTCCTCTCCAGATCTCAAACGTCCAAAAACACCTTGGGTACCTCCTCCTGCCTTTACGTTCGGGGAATGGGGTCATGTGATCATTGTTGGAAGGAATTGAATGATGACGGCGGTCTCTGTGAGAATATAAAAACCTGCGTTCCTGTCATCAGCCGTCATCAAGAACTTCTCCTCGTTCCTACTTTGGGGCCTTTTCCACGGAGACGACGGTTCAATGCATGAGGGTTCTCACACCCTCATACAAACGCCGTATCACATTTAAATGGTCATTCATAGCTTAGATAGTATCAATCAATCAATTTATTCTTTTAATTCAATCTTCTACTGTGCGATCTACGTTGTGACTCTATTCAACAATCATGTGGTTATGTGGTTATGTGGCTCTTCATTCTGGTCTACAACTTCTCACTTGCCTTCACGGCTAACAGCGCCCTCCCATTACTCAGCACCACCTCCCCTTTCACCGTAGTTCTAAACAAAATCTCCTCGATCCCATCCCTGACGCCCATCCTCCACATCTCAATCACCAACGTATCACCCGGAAAAACAACCTTCGCAAATCTCGCCTGGAATTCGCTCAATCTGTGTCCGTCGCCATTTCCGAAGGCGCTCAGCACCGCATGCGCACTCATATTCCACGTGCAAAGCCCATGCAGAATAGTGCCCGGGAAGCCCGCTTTCCTCGCCACAGCATCATCACAATGAAGCGGGTTATAATCGCCGTTGAGTCGATAAAGGTGCGCCGTCTCTGCCGTCGTAACCTGCGTGTAGACGTAATCCGGCTCTCTTGTCGGCGGAGTATAGACCACAGCTTTCTCTCCGCTGGGTCCTCCCCATCCCCCCTGCCCAACAGCAAAACTCTGTCGAAGAATGCGGCAATACGCATCGTTGGTGGTTTTATCGACAAGCAAAGCTTCTGTCTCGGTGATCATGCCGGCCTTGCCTTTGTCTGAGATACCGAGGCATGTGATTTGGAGCTCGAAATCTTTGCCTGCTGAAGAGAGGGGGAGGGGCTTGAAGATTTGTATGTGGCGTTGTCCGTCGAGGACTCGCGTCTGGTCAACGGGAGGCACGCCGGGGATGCGTGGCATGCGCGTCGTGGTGTAGTAGTCGATGGTGGAGAGGTGAGCACCCTTGAATTGGAGGATGGAAGGGTACGTGGGGAAGGATTGAAAGTTGGGGTGGAGTTCCTGAGATATTTTAGAACACGACAAGATATGATGAGGGATACGTTGTCATTAATTACATTGAGAAATTGCCCCTCGTTGTTCTTGCAACCAATGCTGGTGGAGAAAAGAAGAGAGTCGCGCTCATTCCAGGAACATGGGATGCTGGGAAATTTGAAGCCTGCGCCGGGCATTTTGGGAGTGGGAGTCGTTGATGCCATTGCTATCTTTGTTGTGAGGAGGATAGATCAGAGGAAACGAGATTTCCAAAAGTAAAAATTAAAGATAGAGCAATATCTTCCAGGTTTTCACAGAATCCAAAATAGCAATTGTTATAAGATTGTCACGGGAAATGGTATGGCCAATCACCGAAGTACGAACATGGCGTTGGAGTAAAAGGTCGCGGGAATTTAAGCGGCTGTGCCGACTTTGCGCCGCGGAAAATCTGCACAGATCCGAAATATAGAGACGTCGGTACGGAGGATACCTGTCACTGTCAAGGTCCGCCTGTCAAGGTCCGCCAATACATTCAGGATTGTATAGCTCGGGGAGATAGCTAAATCGAGCAAGGTAAGGCAATCAAGGGGGAAACTCCATTAAAAAGCGATAGGAAATTAGTAGATATTCTTTCTGCACAGTGTGCGGCAAATCCGAAATCCACTACTAAAATGCGAAAGAAACAGAATATATACTTCAAAGGGTTTGGCAAGTATTCTAAGATGCGAGTTTAATCTGATAAACAGAACTATCCTCAACAGCGCCAAAATTTAAACCACTGATTTCCAATCGTCACATCAATTTCACCCGAGAACGTGGCACTACGTACATTTCCCCCTTCATCTCTAGTTAAACAGACTTCGCCGGCCACGCTGTTCTCTTCCTCGCCCTTACATACAAATTCATCGGCCTAATCAGCTGGAAGTCCGCATCATAATCCACACTCCCATGGCTCTCACTGCTAAACTCATACCGATACAACAATTCGGCAAACAGGATCTTGACCTCCTGCAGCGCAAAGTTGAATCCAATGCATCCTCTCGGCCCAGTCGCAAACGGAACATATGCGCACCGATGACGCTTCTTCACCGCCTCGGTATCCCATCGGTCGGCGTCGAAGCGCAGCGGGTTCTCCCAGACAGCAGGGTTCGTGTGGATGGCGTACAAGGCAGGCACGAGGATTGCGTCGGCGGGCAGACGCCAGCCGCCCGGCAGGATTACCTCGGTTTTTGTGGTGCGCGCAGGTTGGAAGGATGGGTTGTGCAGGCGCTGGGTTTCCTTGACGAATTTCTCGAGGTATTTCAGGCTTGCGACGTGTTCCGGCGTCCATTCTGTTTCGTTATTTATCCCGGTGTCGACGAGTTCTTGGAGGAGGCGTGCTTGTTCGCCTCGATAGTTGATGATGGAGTAGATCATCCAAGAGAGTAGAGACGAGGTTGTTGTGAAGCCTGCGGCGGTCATGATAACCATATTGGGAAGAATCAAGTTTGAAGGAAGCTTTCTACCTGTCTCATCCACGCCACGGTTGAGGTAGTCGACTATACATGTTGCTTGCAGGGCGGCGTCGGCGAGAGGAAGGTCAGGTCGGTCGCGTGAGTCAACTGTGTCCATTGCGCCTTGTAGTCTCTCATAGGTGCGTCGTTGCATATCCTTCAGTCTTTTCGGATCTCCAAACGGTAAAGCCCCGTACCACTCGCCACGGGCGGTAACTCTCTTGTTCAGGACCAGCATAGCTGCAATATCATGAATGATCGGATCGACCGGAGAATCTGGAGTGTTGAAATGGCCGAAATCGAGACCCAGGCAGAACTTGCCGATGGTTTGAGATGCGAGCTTAAGCATGTACTGATAGACGTTCCAGGTTTCGTTGGCAGCATCCATCTCGTCGAAGACCTTGAAAGACCCTCGAACGGTGTTCTGCATAAGAGGTGTATAATGGCGGATTGCCTTTGGACTGAGACATGGAGGCAGGAACTTGTGGTTGAGTTGCCAAGCCTGTGTTTCTGTATCGCCGATAAAAATTGCAGTGTTGTCTTTGATTCCGAACAGAGGATGGTCGGACGTGATCTTCTTGGTAAAATAGGTGGATTCGCTGAAGAGATATCCTGCAATGACTGGGTCATCGGTGTGGTAATTGATCTTGCCCATATTGTCGGTCTTGACAACTGAGCCATACTTTCTCAGCAGACGGATGATGTTCCCCAGATGGTCGGGAAAGATTTCATAGTACGTCCCGACACCCGGAAGACCTTTGGGGCCGAGTACTTCTCGCACAGGTTGGCCATTGATGGTGATCCCAATGGGTGTCTTGGTAGCAACGATGTTTTCTAAAGTTTCGATGACACCTTCATCCGTCTGAAAGCTGATACCTAGCAGATATCCTATTAGCTGCCGCTCATAAAATTTATTGAACTGCATGCGACTAGGAACAAGTAAGTATTACCTGATGGCTCAATAATATGAAATTCCAGTCCCAGATTCGCCTTCAATGTTTTCAAATCCTCGTTGGGATCTATTGGAATATCTCGAGGCACGATGGGAGTGTCTCCGACCAAGTGAAACTGACGAGTTATAAGAACTGTCATAATGCAGATGTTGTCTATATTGTCTGTGAGTTTCTTGGGTCGAAAAACAAAGAAGCGCTGGCAATCAGATCTGCTATCCTTGAGAGCGATTACCTTTTCATAGTATAGATATGGACTTGGGATATTGAATCGAACTTCCCCTCTCATTGCCGTACACGACTGTTCATCTTAATCGCGGGGGACACATTCGCCATCCCCAGTTGTAATTTCCTCGGGAAGATCCCGCGGAAAGGCTTCATCCCAGCTTGTAATCGATCCGAACAGGAGAACCCGACGCCATCTTTGAAATTGCCAAACGGGAATGGCAAAGAACATGGCATGGATGGAGATCTGTGCATCCACATGGACGTGGCGGCAGATCAGTGCTGCCGCGCTCCCGTGCTACCCCTCGGCGTCGTGCGCCACGCGTGGCCTTGGAAGAAAAGCCTCGGGAAATCCAAAATCCCAGAACTCGGGCGGTTCGGCTTCCCTACCGGAACCGTTCGAGTGCGCAACATCACTCTCCATGTCTCTGAAATAACTATGGATTTGAGGATCTTAAGTGATAGATGTGATATGTTGCCCTCGCACCCGGGAAAAATCTGTTATTAGTCGCACACAGATTGACTTGTTTCCTGTCTCCCAGAAACACCATCCTTCGTCTGTCCAAACCCGAGTGTAAAATGACGACGATATACACCTTGGAAGAGGTGAACAAGCATGTAACGGATGATGATATCTGGATGATTATCCATAACAAAGGTGTGTTTGGCTTTTTGCCATCTTGAAAGTTATGGCGTTCGATATTTTGCTATATGATGACCCGAAAGTCCGACTACCAAAAGATTCCTCTCCTGACAACGTACAGTTTACAATGTATCAAATTATTTCGAAGAGCATCCTGGCGGCGCAGAAGTCCTGAGAGAATATGGTGGGCTGGATGCGACCGAGCCATTTGAAGATGTCGGCCACTCAGATAGGGCCTGGGAAGCTATGGAGTCGCTGATTATCGGGGAGCTGGCAGAGGAAGTGAGTTGCAAAATCCTATTGGAAATTTCTCATGAGAGGAACAAAAACATCAACTGACCACTGCTTCCCTAATTAGCACCGACAGGCGGAAGTCGTACATTACAAGACCACGCATGAGCATGTCCAATCCGCGCCTATATTAAAGACAACTTCCACGCGGAAGAAGCTCAAAAGCCTCTCGATCAAAGCCTTCGCTATTGGAACGACCGGCAGTGCCATCTATTTTGGAAAACCCCTTCTTTCGTCGCGTTTGATTTCCTCAAAGTTCTTCACAACACAACTCGCACGCGCCCGCCTCGTCAAAGTTTCGAGCGGTTTCTGGTACGGCTATCTCAGTTCAGCGGCCACGTTCTCCCTGCTTCTGACAGCAGCGGGATATTTCGTTGCCCGCAAACTCAGCAGCGGCGGCGGTCACGGCGGCGACCATTTTCCGTCGCGGTCAAAACCAACATTCAGAGTCTTGAACGCAGCATCGGGCCTCACTTTGCCGGAGAAGCCGGTTCTGGATCCTCGAGCCTACCGCAAATTTCCTCTTGCTCGGAAGGAAGAGCTGTCACCAAATGTGTACCGCTTAGTCTTCTGCCTTCCAACTCCAGCGACCGTTCTCCCACTACCAGCAGGACAGCACGTTTCGGTGTCGGCAGAAATCAATGGCCAGACTGTCAGTCGCTCTTATACACCCATCTCGAACCATAAAGACTGTGGCTTGATCGAGTTGGTGGTCAAGGTCTATCCGACAGGTCTACTCACACCTCACCTGGCCAACTTGAAGATTGGAGACACGGTTGGTTTCCGCGGCCCTATCGGTGCGATGAAGTACACGAGGGGTCTGAGCAAGCACATCGGCATGATCGCTGGCGGCACCGGCGTCACTCCTATGTACCAGCTCATCCGCGCCATCTGCGAAGACGAGAACGACGCCACTTCCGTCCGTCTGATCTACGCCAACAATGCTGCGGAGGATATTCTGGTGAAAGAGAAATTGGACGACTGGGCAGTCAGATATCCAAAGAAGTTTCAGGTCTCGTATGTCTTGCTGAATCCACCGGAGGGATGGAAGGACGGCACGGGCTTTGTGACGAAGGAGATGATTGAGGCGAAGTTGAATGTTGGGCCAGATGCGAAAGTCATGCTATGTGGACCGCCGGGCATGATCAAGATTATGAAGATGCACTTGGCGGAGTTGGGATTACAGGTTCCGGGAGCGAGTTCGAAGGCGACGGATCAGGTGTTTGTATTTTAGAAGGAGCAGATGGAGTGTTTTCATGTTAATTTACGAGACTGGTTCTTGTCTTTTTAATGAATTCTACTAAGAGGCCTCGATATTGTATTTCTTGTTACAGTGTATCTAGCCACCTAAAGTTGGAACAGACGCTAACCCTAACCCTAACGATATAAAAGGGCCCGGCGTCCACTAATGCTTTAACTAATGGGGAGGAACGTGCTGCATATCACTGCTTGACTATTTCTCATATATCGCACTTCGCGTGGCCAGACATGTAAACAATGAGAACGCTGTTTAGATACGTGTTGTCGAAATGCATCGATCTACATGATATGACTGACATAAGCTGAGGACCAGACGTTTTTGCAAATTTGACTCCTCAGTGTAGCAATTGGAACTGTACGTACATAGTTCAGGTAATTAGTGACAGGTATTAAATTACTCCCTAAATCAGTACGTAGTTCGGTAACTTAGTGGTTATATTAAATTGATTCCCCCTGAATCAGTGCTACGCAGCCTGGCTATCTACTTCTATCATTCTATGCACCCTACAGCGCCGACTCGTCCGGGTTCCGGCCTCGCCCACAGTCACAGAATACCGCCCAGAATATAAAATCGGGAAGTACATAGCTCGGTCGGTATGTTGCAAAACCTCAGTCGGTAGGTCTGAGGTTGCAGGGGTGTACAGGGGGTTTTCCCCGACTTCCCCAACTTCCCCAATATCTCCAACATCTCCAACATTCCAACATTCCAACATTCCAACCTCCCCAGCCCGTACCCCGCATTCGGCATTCTCTTGCCCCTTTCGTTTTTCCCGCGGAACTTCAACCGTCGGCAGCCACGTTATTGCCATGTGGCTGGACTCCGTCGAAGGACGGTTCGCCGAACAATACCCCGCCTTCAACTCGGCCTTTGGTCGTGTCAGGATCTCAAAATACCCGTGCATTGCCACAATCAAAATACTTATCTCATCGATCATCTCAATTCAGAACATCGAAAATCTACGTCATCTAATTATTGTCTTGCGTTTTGATTGTTCGATACATCAGTCTAATATTATGGCCGCGCTACAGAAAACATATGTCGTCGGCGTTGGACTGACGAAATTCATCAAGCCGAGAGGCCTCGTCGATTATCCCGACCTAGGCTTCGAGGCTGGCGTCAAAGCGCTGTTGGATGCGGGAATCAACTATGATGAGGTACAGCAAGGCATCGCATGCTACGTGTATGGTGACAGTACATGTGGCCAACGAGTCTTCTACCGATTCGGTACGTTGGAAGTTACTCCGCTCTCATCACTCAGTCTCACTCAGTCCAACAGAATGTTAATCAGAACCCCACAGGCATGACCCAGATCCCAATCTACAATGTCAACAATAACTGCTCCAGCGGCAGCTCCGGCATCCACCTCGCGCGCCAACTCATCTCCCACGGCGCCGCAGACTGCATCCTCGTCGTTGGCTTCGAGAAGATGTTCCCCGGCTCTCTTAAGACCAATTTCCCAGACCGCACTCCGCCCAACGACCGCACCGTCGAGATGATTCGCGCAACGCGCGGCTACAGCGAAAGCACGCCCCGCTCGCCGCAGACTTTCGGCAACGCCGGGAGAGAGTATATGGAGAAGTATGGTGCGACGTCTGACGACTTCGCCGAGATCGCAAGGATCAACCATCTGCACTCGGTGAAGAATCCGTACAGTCAGTTCCAGGATGTGTATACGCTAGAGCAGATCAAGAATTCGCCGATGGTGCATGCGCCGTTGACAAAACTGCAGTGCTGTCCAACCTCTGACGGTGCTGGGGCTGCTGTCATTGTGTCGGAGAAATATGGCTTGATGCTCACTCCCACCTGAAAGCGCAAGCCATCCTCATTGCCGGCCAGCACCTTGCCACCGACTCTCCGGCCCTCTACTCGCGCTCAGCAATCGACCTCGTCGGCATGGAGATGACCAAGAAGGCCGCCCGGGAAGCGATGCGCGAAGCTGGAATTACAGCGAAAGACGTGAAGGTCTGCGAGCTGCACGACTGCTTCTCCGCGAACGAGATGATCACGATTGACGGACTGGGGCTGAGCGAGCCGGGGAAGGCACATGAACTTGTGAGGAGAGGAGGCATCACGTATGGTGGGCAGGTGGTGATCAACCCCTCCGGAGGCCTGATAAGCAAAGGCCATCCGTTGGGAGCGACGGGATTGGCACAGTGTGCGGAGCTGTGCTGGCATCTCAGAGGGTGGGCGAGCAATCGACATGTGCAAGATGTGGAGTGTGCCTTACAGCATAACTTGGGACTTGGTGGAGCGGCGGTTGTTACGGTGTATAAGAGGGCGGATGGCAAGAAGAATGCGCCGGTTCGAGATGTTGCGAGGGTGTCGCGTTCGGGTTACAATCCTGCTGTTGAAGCACGCGGTATCACAGCTGCGGATATTGCGAAGATTGTCAGTCGTACGCAGTCTAGTGAGTGGATGGTGGTGCCAGAGAAAAAGGTTCAGGCTTCTCTGTAATCGGCTGTAGGCCTGATTTTAGATAGATAGATAATGAGCTGTATTATTTTTGGGACAACTACTTCTCAGTCATCACAACTCTTTCGTCTGCCTTCTTTGCCAATCTCAACTACGTCGACAGTGGAAAGCAGAGGCAATGTCTATACACCTCCGATTACCCGAAAACGAGTCTTCCATAATCTGACTGCTCACCATGCTGCATACCTATTTTCCTGTCACAATTCAGCAACACAACATGAAGACATCTGGTTTAAACAAATATAGCGCTAAACGTCCTTTCGGAGTCACCCATACGGAGTAGAATCTGATACATGCTCATAGCAACCGAAGAACCGAGGAATGAGTGCCGCCGGGGCCGTGGGTTTCGATTGCCATGAGCGAGAACGACTTGTGGGGTAGGATCTCCAGCCTCATCTAGCTCCAGCCTTGTCTGGAAGATTCTCACACTGAAGTGAAAAAACAGTACTTCCGTCTCATATCTTGCTGATGCTGCTTTCCACCAACAACTCATAGATACCATTCCATTCCAAACATCCACCAAAACTAGCCGTCCGCCATCGTCAAAATGCCCAAAGCAATCGTGATGGAAGAGCAACCCGGGAAGCCTGGCAAGGTATACTGGCCGTAAGCGTTGCATCTCCCATTCTTTTCCAATCTGCACGTCTCATCCTCGTCTAACCAACGGAAAGCCTCAAAACCATCACCGTCCCGTTCCCAACACCCAAGCCCGACGAGGTCGTCGTCAGGATCCTCTGCGCTGCCCTCAACCACCGCGACCTCTTCGCCCGCCAGAAGCTCTACCGCGGTGCCGCAGGCAATATCCCAATCATGGCCGACGGCGTCGGCATCGTCGTGGCCGCGGGATCGAAGGATGTGGAGAGCCGTTGGGCGGGGAAAAGGGTGTTGCTCGCGCCGGCGAGGGGCTGGGACAGCGACTCACGGGGTCCAGAGCGGCCATTTGCGATTCTGGGAGGGACGAAACAACTTCCTGATGGTGCGTTATTTCTCTGCACATCTCGTATGCTCATTGTAGAAAACAGGACAAGAGCTGAATTGTGCTCCAGGATGCTGTCAGGAGTTCATCTGTGTCCCGGCGACGGAGATCGAGCTCTGCCCAGTGCACCTCTCCGACCAGGAGGCTGCGGCCGTGCCTCTCGCGGCTCTGACGGCGTGGCGCGCCACCATCGTCAAAGCAGTCATTACGGCCGGGCAGACGGTCCTCATCACGGGTATAGGCGGCGGCGTGGCGCTCTTCTGCCTGCAATTCGCGGTCGAGCAGGGCGCCAACGTGTACGTGAGCTCTGGATCAGACGAGAAGATCGCACGGGCTGTGAGACTGGGCGCCAGAGGCGGCGTGAATTATAAGAATGCGGATTGGTCTGAGAAGCTTTTGGCGATGCTGCCGGAGGGAACGCAGGGCTTTGATGCGGTCATTGATAGCGCAGGCGGTGATATTGTGGGCAAGTCGGTGGGACTGCTGAGGACGGGAGGGATCATCAGTAGTTATGGGATGACGCTAGGGCCAAAGGTGGTGTTTTCGATGCCGGCGGTGATGAAGAATATTGAGGTATGTTCGCCATATTTGGTGTAAAGCTCGTCGTGCTGACCTGTCGACAGATGAGAGGCTCGACTATGGGCTCGAGAAGGGAGTTCAAAGAACTGGTGCAGTATATTGCAGATAAGAGGATCAGGCCAGTGGTGGACTCGGTGCACTCGCTGGAAGATGTGGAAAGGGCATTTGAAGTTATGAAGGCTGGAACGAACTTTGGAAAGATAGTTGTTCAGGTGCATAGAGATACGGCAAAGATTTAGTAACTTCTATGGAACGAATTTAGTTTCTCGTTCCGGAATCCTCTGATTCTTTCTAAGATAATATTTGCACGAATGGGTTTTATGTATAATTCATTAGTCGAGTGACTTTGCTATATATCACGAAGACAGTACTCTCAGCCCAACTTAATTCAAATGTATTCTATTCTCACTTTGCATATTTAGTGAGCAACCAAGCCTCCGTCAATACACAGATCCGTCCCCGTCGTATACGCTGAAACCTCACTCAGCAACAGCACCACTGCCCCCTTCAAGTCTCTGCGATCACCCAACTTCCTCATCGGAATGTTCGCTTCGAGCTCCTGGATAATGTTTGGTCTCTGGTCAATATTCTTCACCGTCATATCCGTCATGATATACCTATTCGAATCATCAGCACATTACGACCATTTGTGAAAGATTCGGAGTCGCCGTACCCAGGACTGATCGAGTTCACGCGAATGTTGTACGCAATCAACTCATCCGCCATCGCTCTCGTCAGGGCCAGCACGCCGCCCTTCGTGGCGCAGTACCCGGAGATGGCCTTGCCAGGCACGGCGCAGTGCGCCGCAACGGAGGCAATAGTAAGGATACTGCCGCCGGTGCCTTGCTCCTTCATGTATTTTGCTGCAATTTGAGCTGTGAGGAACGTGCCGAGGACCTACTGCGGGTCAATAGGAGCTTTTGGGCCTTGTACATCCTTTGAAAACAAAATACTTACATTCACCATAAGCAACGCCACAACATCTTCCTTTGTCGTCTCCAGAAATGCCTTCTCCATGCCGATTCCCGCCGCTGTAATACTGCGCCAAACAATCAGCACCATCCCATCCCAACCCGCCACCTCAACCTCCTGTCGTCCAAGAAACCACTCACCAGCAGTCGATCGTCCCGAACTCCCGCTTCACCTCCGCAAACCTCTTCTCCAGCGCCTCCGCATCCGTGACGTCCACAGTGTACAACCTCGTCTTGGCGCCCAGGTCCGCCTCCAGCAGCGCGAAATCCGCGTGCGGGGTGTCGAGGCGGTCGAAGGCGGCGATGTTGGCGCCTACTTCGGCGCAGGCGCGCGCGAAGGAGAGGCCGAGGCCGCGGGCGCCGCCGGTGATGATGACGGTTTTGCCTTTGAGGGAGAAGAGGTCGGCGAGGGGGGTCTTGAGGTAGCCGTCCATGTCCGTGACGGGACGGGTTGGCTGGGGCATTCTTGTTGGCGGGGCCTAGGAGGAGGAGAAGGAGGAGGATGTTGTTTGAAGCTGTGGAACTTGAGAGTGCTGGGAGATGTGGAAGATTATTCCGAAGAGATTGTCCTAGTTGAAGACTCAATAATATCATATGTATTTGACATTAAAATTTGTGAATATAAGTGCATTTTTTTTTATCAGATTTACCCCGCGGCTCGCAGGCTCTCCCAATCATTTACCTCTTATTCTTGCCCTTGGAGTCCAACGAGGTACAATACGAGTATGTATCTGCATGCTGTTTCGGATTGCATAGTGGTATAGAATTATTTTCTTGTTGATTTACCGACTGTCACCGACGCCATTGTAGCCGGGGAAGCCCGGGTTACCAATCATTTCAGAATGCGGGGAGACCCCGCATGTTGATGTCCAGAGTAGGATATGTACCTACGTACCTATGTACTGTGTAGGTGCTGCGGGGAACCCCTTTCGGCCAGGGGAGGTTGGCGCCCGCCGCCCATGAGGATAGGATCACAGAATATTCAGTTTCGATCAATAGCATCAATAGAATGATCATTACCTCTCGTCCAAGGTACGCAAATAATTCATTTAATTGCCCATCTGTCCATCTGTGGTTTTCTCCATCCATTTCGTTATCTTCCTCCAAGTCTTCCAGAATGCCGCCGTCCTTCACAAGACCTCCGCCGCCCCAATCATGCGCCCTCCTCACCTATCCCGCCCCATCCATCCTCCTCGTGACGCTCAACCGCCCGGCGCAGATGAACGCCATCCCCTTCCAAGGCCATTGGGACATGTCTCTTCTCTGGGAATGGTTCGACGACGAGCCATCCCTCGCCGTCGCCATCATCACCGGCTCCGGACGCAAAGCCTTCTGCGCCGGCCAAGACCTGGTTGAAGTGGAGGCGAACAGGAAACGCCCACCGCAGCAGCCGTATTTGGCCGGGCGCCCGCCGAGTGGCTTTGCGGGCATGAGCCAGCGCCGCGGGAGGAAGCCGATCATTGCGGCGGTGAACGGCGTTGCGCTTGGGGGCGGGTTTGAGATTTGCTTGAACTGGTAGACAATTTCATCCATCCGTTGTTATTGGGATATTGGGACGCATGCACAGGGCTAGACTAACTGATAGTTCGTGATGTGATGCAGTGACCTGGTGATCGCCTCGCCCCAGGCGCAATTCGCGCTTCCCGAAGCAAAACGAGGCTTATACGCGTCCGCAGGCGGACTGCCGCGCCTTGTCCGTGTCGCGGGCATTCAAATTGCATCTGAGATTGCGCTCACCGGACGGCTAGTATCTGCCGAGGAGGGCGTGAGGTGGTTGTTTGTAAATCGGATTTCGAAGACGCATGAGAGATTGCTGGAGGAGGCTGTTTCGTTGGCGCAAGAGATTGCCGAGCTGAGTCCCGACTCCGTCGTTGCTACTCGAGGTGGGCTGAGGGATGGATTGGAGGTCGCAAACTTGGAGAATGCGAGGATGGCGACGAAGGAGAGGTATGAGGGGAAGCTGTACAGTGCACCGAATATGCTCGAAGGTGAGTGCGCTTTGGATTATGGCTGTGGTGTGCTGGCTGACTTTGGGATCAGGTCTGGCGGCGTTTAGGGAGAAGAGAAAGCCGAGGTGGACAAAGTCAAGTTTGTGATCAAGGACAATGATGATTCATATTTAACATGTGCTGGCCATTTGAAGCCCTCTCAATTGAAACCGTGATGTGGAAGTGCTTTGTTAACCAGCCTGATTATTTGAATGTCCAAAACACCACGCTCTTGAATCCAAATAGATCTATATATATATGTTGGAGGAGAATGCTCTGGTGAATCCAGAGCGGGATATTCACCTATTGACCACTCCAATAGCCGACAGCCAGGGCACACATAAGAAGATAGATTCAGTAGCTAGATTAATTCTACATGCTTTCACATTTACTCTTCCGTGCTCACAATATTGAATATTGTGTTCAACAATATATGTTTCCACAATGAACTAGAAGACCGGAAGGATATTTGGAGGGTATATATATGTGTCTTCATAATGAACTAAAAGATGGAAAGGATATTTGGAGGACTATATCAAAATGTCAGACACGTTCCTAGCCACCACATTACCAAAAGAAACTTACCTAGCTACACCTCCAGTCACATTGCACGGCTCACTGGTGACGAAAAAAGTGTATCGTCCCGTCTCGAGACAATGTTTCGAGAGAGCCTCGAGATGGAACAGCTCCCCAATCGGACATCCCCAGCCACCAAGCAAAACTTCATGTAAGTAGTAATCCTTCTGTGGAGGATAACACTCGAAAGAGGGCGCATCGCCTCCAACCTGTACACATACTAATCAGTTCCCAGAAGATTCACGAAGCAATGGACAAACATACCGCAGCAAAATGATTCTCCCACATCCACTCCAATATCTCCTCGCTCTGCTCCAGCCCACTCAACCGTGGTGGCCCAGTCCTTAGTGCATAGAATCTCTTCTTCTCGGCATCCAGCTCCTCAAACGCAGCGAACCATCCCGAGCGAACTAACAGAATATCACCTCTTCGAATCTCCCCCACGCCCTGAAAGTCAGCCACAGCCTTCAGCTGCTCTAACGTTATCGACCCGGTCTCGAAGGGATTGTATTCCGGCGCCGAGTTAGTTGCAACACGCCACTGATGGAAATCCAGCAAGATGCCCCTGCCCACGATGCCCTGCTCAGCCATGTTATGTATCCCAAGCACATCACCGGCATGCGCTCCCACAATCTGATCCTCCGTCGTCCCATTGTAGAACAGCCTTTCCTTCTGGTACCCGAAGTGTCGCAGCCCATCCCACTGCGAGCTGGACTGCGAGTTGAAGCTCCACGTGTCGTCGACGACCAGCCGCGGCGGCTGCTTCATGTAGATCTCGTGATGGAAGGCCTGCCGCGCAAAGAACGGCGGGCACTCGTCTTTGCGCGATGCGTTCACGGCCCAGTTGAGCGAGATGCGCTTGCCGGTCTTGATCTCCTCTTGCGCGGCGCGCTGAACGACGTCGTCGGTGAGCAGGTTCAGCGTCCCTTTCTCGTCGTTTGCGCCCCAGAGGCCCCAGGCGGAATGGCGGGGATGGGACGGGTCGAGGGGGAGAGCGGAGAAGGGTGGGAGAGCAGTATTCGGGTGTTGTGGTGCCATCTTAGGACGAAGAGATGGTCTACCTTTCGAAATATCACAGCTCAACTAATTGTTTCTAAAGCCCCCAAAGCAGAGTACTCCTGAGAAATATTTGATAACGAAAATAGAGTTGGGCAACAGCAACAGCATCAGCGGCGTCCGTCGTCGAGTCCTCTTTCTGTTGTCATGCATCAGTTCAATCCCATGAAATGAATGGCGGGGTAAGTGATAACCCCGCCATTTGATTTGGCCCAAACGATGATCGGCGCACTCTCGAGCCAAGGAAGACCCGAGGGAAAAGGAAAACATGGCTGCGGCAATATCCCCGAATCCTGGAAAGTACATACATCACATCCATTTTCACATAATTGTGCATGATGATGTAGTAGTACATAGTACTTCCGAGTCATAAAGTTCCTCGGAAGACATAGCGGGCTTCCCTTGCCCGTTCCCGCGTTCAATCATGCCGGTACCTGCAAGGTGCTTAAGCCAAGCTCAATCGGCGTTATAACCAAGGTAATAATTGGGGGAAAAAATGAGAAGAGACATCTTGCAGAAAATATTGTTTTACAATTTTCAATAAGATACCTTTAGAAATCAGACAGCCTCATAGTGCAACAATTTTCGTTTTTTATCCTAGTTTCTAATCCAAGAGATACAGCCCGTCATCATGTCAGAGACACAGAAAATCAAGACCGAGCTCACCGAGCTTTTGGGCATCAAGCACCCCATTCTCCTCGCCGGTGAGCGACCATTTATAAAATTTAGACAAGTTCATATCTAACGAGACGTCTACAGGCATGGCCAGAACTTCATCCGGCCTCCTCGCAGCCGCCGTCTCCAACGCCGGCGGCTGCGGCGTCGTCGGCGGGCTCAACTACACGCCCGCGCAGCTCCAAGACATCCTCGACGAGCTCAAGGCCAATCTCGTCGACAAATCATTGCCCTTCGGCGTTGATCTTGCGCTCCCGAAAATCGGCGCCGGTGCGAGGAAGACAAACCACGACTACACCCACGGCCAGCTCGACGAGCTGATAGATGTCACCATCAACAGTGGCGCGAAGCTGTTCGTCTCGGCCGTGGGCGTTCCACCTGCCCACATCATCAAGAGACTGCACGCCGCCAACGTCCTGATCATGAACATGGTAGGCGCGCCGAAGCATGCGCGGTATGCGCTGGAGGCGGGCGTCGACATGATCTGTGCTCAAGGCGGCGAAGGCGGAGGACATACTGGTATGGCCTTGTTTGAAACGGCACATGTCCCCTCTGGATAGCTAATGGCAAGTGCGCAGGCGCGATTGCGACTTCGATTCTCATCCCCGCCGTCTGCGACGCGGTCAAGGGCTACAAGTCACCTCTCACGGGCAGGACGCCCGTCGTCGTTGCAGCGGGCGGGATCCGCGACGGCCGCTCCCTCGCCGCTGCCCTTATGATGGGGGCGCAGGGAGTCTGGGTCGGCACTCGCTTCGTGGCATCGGTTGAGGCCGGGTGTTCTCAGATGCACAAGGTCGAGGTCACGACGGCCACGTTCGACGATACGGTCCGGACTCTTGTCGTTAGCGGCAGGCCGATGAGAGTCAAGGCGAACGACTATATCAAAGCGTGGGAGAGGCAGCCCGAGAAGATCCTGGCTTTGACTCAGGCGGGAATTGTGCCTTATACTAAGGACGTGGACGATGGAGTTGATGCTGATCGTCCGTTTTTGATGGGCCAGGTCGCCGCTGTGATCGACGAGATTGAGCCTGCGGCGAAGATCGTGCAGGATATGGTTGATGGAGCCGTTGCAATGTTGACGAAGGGATCAGGATATATTGGGGTTGGGAGCAGGTTGTAACTTATAGTTAATTCATAGAATCAGGAACGACAGATAGATATGGCAGAACAATTTGCTAGCAAAATTACATTATTATGAAAGCCCACAGTTCTATGATCTATCCACAGCATTTCTCAACGACCTCTTCAAAGAACTTGCGACGAGTCTCAATGCAACTGTGACATAGCTAGATCACATCACAGTTGCCAATTTTGAGATAATTCTGAGATCGGGAGACATTTCTTTCCTCACCTTTACAAGATGGCATATTGGAGGCGGGGGCGGGGGTGGGCTGTATACAACTCGGGCGGGGCAGTGGAGTATGTGATAAAGCTGGACCATTGCCGTTGCCGTTGTACCCCGCCCCCGCTCTCCATTTCAGCGCCCGATGCTGCTAAATTCTCCGCACAATCCCACTGTAACCGCCGGGCCAGCATCCCACGGAAGCCTTTCCTGAACGCCGCTTCTTCCTTTTTCCGTCCTCGGCAGAGAGGCAAGCAGCGCTTATACCTACTGTATTGTATTGTATGTACCTAGACAACAACCAGATACTCTTTAATCGGAATTCGGTTTCAGTTCGAGTAAATCTGGCTATGCGGTTGTGGAATTCTGGAGATTCTGTGTCATAGGTCGAAATCAAAAGTTCTTTCTTCCTGCTGTCGTGTTGCTGCATTCTTCTCAATTCCTCTTCTGATCGAAAACATCTTATTCTCATTTCCAGAATCATCATATCATGTCTGTCCCCACCACAACTGCCCGCAAGGAGCTTTGGAGACATCCAAACCCCGAGACGACATATCTAGAACATTTCCGCGTTTTTGTTAATAAACGGTACAATCTGAATCTCCAAGTGAGTCGTCTTAAAAAAGGAAAAAAAAGGTCATGCCGCCGTGCGAGACTCAGTACTAACTTCTCATAATAGACATACGACGAGATCCATGCTTATTCCACATCCCGCTATGCAGAGTTCTGGGAAGATGTCTTCCACTACTCCGGCATCATCCACACCGGCTCTTACAGCAAGGTACGTTATGTCCTGTCGCAAGCCTCCACTCCCTCCCCGGCCAGCTAAGCCCGACCAGATCGTCGATCTGTCCGCCAAAATGAGCTCCATCCCGCGCTGGTTCGACGGCGTGAAGCTCAACCTCGCCGAGAACATCCTCTATGGCGACGGCAAGGACGCCGCCAAAATCGCCGTCACGAGCGTCCGCGAGGGCAACACCGAGGTCCGCCAGGTGACCTGGGGAGAGCTGCGCGCCCTGGTCGCGCGATATGCGGCGGCGTTGCAGGCGGCGGGTGTTAAGCAGGGCGACAGGGTCGCCGTCATTGCATCGAATACGCTGAATACGTTGCTGGTCTTTGTGGCGGTCGCTTCGTTGGGCGCGATCTTCACGTCGACCAGCACGGATATGGGCACGAAGGGGATTCTCGATCGGCTGTTGCAGGTGAAGCCGAGAGTTGTCTTCATGGAGGACTTCGCGGTATATGCTGGAAAGGAAACGGATTTGAGGCAGAAGGCCATCGATGTAGCAGGCGCATTGAAGAATACGACGGAATTTGAGAAACTTGTCGTTTGTCCGAGATACCTCGAGGTGTCGGATATTTCACAGATTCCAAAAAGGTCCGTTTCACCCTCATTTTCATATCCCTGCGATTCCACTAACGTGAATTGTAATACAGCGAAACTCTCACCTCGTTCCTAGCCAAATCAAACCCCTCCGGCAAACAACAGTTCGCACAGCTCCCCTTCAACACCCCATACCTAATCGCCTACTCCTCCGGCACAACGGGCCAGCCCAAATGCATCGTCCACGGCATCGGCGGCGTCATCCTCTCCCAGAAGAAAGAGCTCCTCCTGCACTACAACATCGGCCCCGCCTCCCACCAGATGATCTTCACCACAACCAGCTGGGCCATGTACAACAAGTCCATCACCTCCCTCCTCACCGGCGCGCACATCATCACCTACGACGGCAGCCCCTTCCACCCCTCCCCCACCGTCCTCCTCCGCATCGCGCACGAGCAGCACGTCACACACCTGGGCATCTCCCCCCGCTACCTCGAGGAGCTCGAGCGCCGCGGCGTCAACCCCCGCGAGACCGCAGACCTAACGCGCCTGCAGATGGTGAACTGCACGGGCGCCGCGCTGCTGCCGCAGCAATACGCCTGGTTCTACGACAGGGCCTTCCATCCCCACACGCAGCTCGCGAACTCAGCCGGCGGCACCGACACCGCCTGCTGCTTCGCCGTGCAGGTCCCTACCCTGCCCGTCTACGCCGGCGAGCTGCAGCGGCCCGCCCTGGCGATGAGCATCGAGGTGTTCGAGCCGCGTGACGACGAGGACGAGCCCGTGCTCGGCGAGCCGGTCGAGAGGGGACGCGCGGGCGAGCTGGTCGTCACGCGGCCGTTCCCGAGCATGCCGGTCATGTTCTGGGGCGAAGGCGGCGATGAGCGCTATCAGAGCGCGTACTTCAGGAAATACTCCGGTAAGTTTAGTCCCGTCTCGTCGCGATTTCACCATCTCCTTGCTAGATCCGCCGCTGACGTTGACGCAACGCAGATGTCTGGACGCAGGGCGACTTCATCAAGTTCAACGCCGACACCGGCGGCGTCGAGTTCCTGGGCCGCTCGGACGGCGTGCTCAACCCCTCGGGCGTGCGCTTCGGGTCCGCCGAGATCTACAGCGTCATCGAGCGCATCGCCTCCATCGCGGACTCGATCTGCGTCGGCCAGCGCCGGCCGCAGGACTCGGACGAGAGCGTCTTCCTCTTCGTGCTCATGCGGCCCGGGCACCGGTTCGGGCCGGCGCTCGTGCGGGAGATCCGTGCGGCGGTCAGGAGGAGTCTGTCGGCGAGGCATGTGCCGAAGCATATCTTTCAGTGTTTTGAGATCCCCGTCACGATCAATGGGAAGAAGGTGGAGTTGCCGGTCAAGCAGATTATTTCGGGGAAGAAGATTGCGGTGAGCTCGACTCTGGCGAATCCCGAGAGTTTGAAGTATTTTGAGCAGTTTGTAAATGTGGAGGATCTTGAGCAGAGGGCGCAGAAGGATGTAGCTTTGCCTTTGGATGTGAAGTCGAAGTTGTAGGGAGGAGGAGAATGTCATGCATACCCTTTTCATGGGAACATCTAAGTAATGCTCGTGCAACAACATTGCTTATAATTACGTAGCATATTCGTAGAATAAATGAGCATGAATTGAACCATCTAATCTAAGTGAACGGGGTCATCATCAGCCGACAACCCCACCTCAAAACGTCGGCGCAATCCTCATCTCCGGCAACATGAACACCCTGAGCGATCCCGTCATGGACTGCGCACGCAGCCTCGCCGTGCCGGCGCCGGCGCCGGACGCGATCGACACGTACGGCCCTGCACCATTAGCAGCGGCGTGCACCAGTTTCCGCATGCGCTCGTCGGGCAGGCTTGTGGCCGAAGCAGACATTTCTCCCGGCCTTGTGCGGCGGTTCATCTTGCTGAGGATGGAGGGGAGAGCTGCAGATGCGGGGACGAGAGGGGCGGGGAAGGAGGCCGATGAGGGGACCGAGGGAGGCACCGTGCTTGCGGGTGACACGGACATGAGATGGTGTCCGTCGGATGGGCTGCTCGACGAGGCGCGACTGCGGTGGCGGAATGCATACGAATACGAATCGACACTTGATGAGGAGCGCCCGCGGACATTGAGCTTACTCATTTGAAGGGAGTGGGAGTCAGATGGCGAGCGGCTCTGGCTTGATGCCCGGCTACGTGTAGAAGCGGGCATGCGATCCTGCGGATGTGGCGTTGGGGATCGGTAGGTGTTCATCAGCTGTTCAAGGCTTACTCCTGACGCCGGCAGTGTGCTGAGTCGGCGAATGGCGCGCATGTTGCTATTTACAAACGTAGACATGCGCTTTATGGCATGGCCGTTCTCGTGCGACTCGTATGCAGAAACGCCGTTCGGAGTCGATTGTCCTCGAACCACATGCTGCTCGGTGAGGTCCAAAGCTTGTCTCGTTTGAACTGGTGCTCTATTGATGCTTTGCTGGATCTGGGCAATAACTTGATTGAACTCGACAGCCTCTTGGCCTCGGCGAGGCACATAAGTAGCCCCTGTATCGATCGCCACGTTTTGGGTCAAGATGAAGAAGGAGCCATCACGTATTTTGCATCGTACGAGGTTCCACCGAGTCCTTGCCGGGTTTTGCTCCATTTCTGGATGGTAGACGGAATGTTGGGCCAGCTTGGAATAGAAACCTTCCAATCTGATGGCCATGCGCTCGATCACTTGCAGTAAGAATGTAGACAGCGCGGCGAGGCGCTGGGTATCCGAGGGTGCATCAAGCTCCATGATAGTGTCAAATGCATCCATACCGCGACAAACTTCCTGACGGATGCTCTCCAGGAGCTCCATGTTAAGTTGCACAGACGTTCTCGCATACTCTAGGATGCCTCTTTCATGAAAACGAGCTGCTTCACTGTCGCAAGTAAACTGCCCAATTTGAGAGACTTCGCCGGAGGTAATCATCGCATCTGGTGAGCTTTTCGCACGAGCAACGATGCCCAAAACACCCGGAAGACGATTTGAACGAGAGCTTGCTGCCGCGTTTGCGAGGGTGAAGGACAGCTTCAGATACAGCTCTTGGAGTTTGGCACCAAATAGAGCCGAGAAGCCATTCTGAAGCAGTCTTGATTCATGATGATAAAATCTTCGCACTCCGCCCATGTTGAATAGACTACCTTGAAACCAAAGATTTGAAGAGCCCATGAACTCGTGCACCTCAAATTGTTCCGCCACCAGCGTCTCAACCGATGTCCTCAAATATCCCGACCAAAGGTCATAGAGCATGCTGATTTCCTCACATTTATGATAGTTGGGCTTTGGCGTAAGGTGCCCGATGAAGTACTTGTTCAAGAGACTGGATACTTCAGGGTTATTTGTGTGGGCAAGAAGATCGAAAGACTTCGTGCAGTCCACTCCTGCGTTCGATTTGATAATATTCGTCCCTCCTGGATGCATAGGACAGAAGTCAGTGACATCATACACACTTCCATGTACTGCGATGAAGATGCGGCTGTCCGGGCGATGGCCCGTGTTGATTGCCAATTGGGAAAGTGGGATAGTCGATATGTTGCATGGTAATGGTTTTGGCGACATGAACACATCCAGCATGAAGCGTCGCTCCGCAAAGGCAGTGTCAAGAATTACGTTAGTGGACTCCATGCTAGCCGTCCTGTGATTGTAAATAGCCTTTCGAATTCCAGACATGACAGAGTCGAATACAGAAAGGGAACCACAGACATATAGGTAGCCTCCCAAACCACCTTGCTTTTTCGACATGACAAGGTCACAGACGGTTGCTCCCTGCTCAACAATCACAGAGTCGATATGCCGTGGGGTTGTCTCTTTCTCGACTAAATCTCGTAGATATCTGTCGTAGTTGAGACCGCGGGAATCGCGCGAGAAGGCTGTGTAAACCTCCATATAGCCAGCGTTTACGTATTCCCGAAGCTCGGTCTCATAGCAGAACTTTTCTCGGGACTGTACGCCGAGGAAGAGGATATTCTTGCCAACAGAGCGTCCGGCACGAGCTTGCCAGAAACTTCGAAAAGGGGCAATCCCGCTACCCCCAGCGAAGAAAGCACATGGAACGGCATCATCGATTGGCAGCTGGAACGCAAGAGGTCGTGAGACACCTACAAGCAGCTCCTCGTCATCTATGATGAATTCGTCTTTGCCAGAGATCGGAGGGTTCAGAAAGCTACTCCCGACTCCATAACGAAGTGCAGGTGACGGGCCAGAGAGGGTATGGCAGAGATTGTATTCAGACCTCGATACTGTAAGCTCCACAGTACTAGGGAGCAGCTCATCAGGCCAGTTTGAGATACTGTATGTTCTTGGGACCTCGACCGGTAGGAGCTCGGACAGCCATGAGAGATTTCCTGAGATGTCAAAGGCCTGATCCCAGATTTCAGAAGGAGTATCCATGACTGCTGCCTGCAAAAGGTCACCGAGTGAAGCTCGCACAGGCCACTCAGTTGTTGCTAGGATCTGAAGAAGAGTATTTGATGATGCTCGAAGCAGTGTATGAAGTCTCATAACCAGCTCTTTAGTGAGAGGCGCCAGATGTCCCCGGCGTAGGATATCCTTTACCGTTAATTGTGGCGACGAAGTGCTTGATACGGAATCTAGGTGATCCGCAAATCTTGTCCAGTGGTTGTTGAGAAAAACTGGATTTTCAAGCATAATATCAAGGCCCAAAGCAGCTGCCACCTTAGCACACTCCACCCAGCTGTTGAGAGGCATTACTGCGAGACGATCACCGGGCTGAAACGTGATCCCAGTGTCCTGAATATCAAGCGTGACCCGAGCAATCGATCTATCAGGATCAGTGTCCACGAAGGATCTGCTTAGAACAGCTGACTTGTACCTGCACTCGGCGAATGTACCACGTATCTGGTGAGGCTCGATGTGCAGACTGCCACGATATGGCTCGAGGCGCTCTTTCATTGAGTCGGAGAAGGCCTTGTGTGTCTCTTCCCATGGCCTCATATTGGACTCGCCGTTCCCAGAATTCCCATTTGTTTCCGTTCTGCCTGTCTTTCCAGCAACCTCAAGTAGGCCAAACACTTTGTAGCGGTGCGTTCCCATGAATCCGCGTTCGCCAGTGTAGGCTTCAACAATACCGTCTAATGCACCGATGAGTCGTTGGTCGCCCGACTGAGAGACATAATCAGAAACGCGATAATGATATTCGACGGCAGCGATGAAAGCTCTCCAGTTTGATGGCAGCCATGCTCGTAGATGGACACCTTCGGCCCCAAGAAACGATTCGTACTTGGTACGGCCAAGGAAGGCGTCCATTAGTAGGTAAGGTGGGAATTGTAGGCCGGATGTTGCTGGGCAGCGCTTGGAGAGAGGAGCCGAAAACTTCGCCCAACGCACCCATTCTGCAGGCAAAACGTAGTTTTCCCCCGAGCTCGGGTTGAGGGAGATGGAGTGAAATGCGTTAGGCATTCGCTCAAGAATTTCCTTTAGTCGAATGAGTTCGTGTAGCAGGTCTTCGTTGTTCTTGCTCATGACGTGCTCCTGACAACTTGCAATAGCATCAACCCCGTGTTGGAAGGACGCTGAACTCATAAGCCATGGAATGGAGATTTTGGGCCAGATGACTTACCTGATGTATCCGCACAACCCTTCAGAAATGCTATCTCTGATGAGTCACAAAACATGGGCCATCTTAGGTCCGTGTTGTCAAACCGACCAACATATGGGTGGATAGAGGTTGGGTCTCGGATTTTGATATTATAGGAAGATTGGTCAAAGAATGTAAGATGTGGGATTAATCGGCCCATCCGCTTTGAGATTTGGTAGTAGGGAAGGCCGATGCTTTTGGGAATACCCTTTACTTCATCGCCCAATTCATCGCTCATTTCCACATGGGTTACTGGTGCATGCGAACGAACATTGACACCCTCACTGCCATTGTGCGTATCCTCGTATCTGTAGATGGAGCACAACATAGCAAGAGCAACCGCTGCGGCCCAAAGCGCCTTGTCTGGAATGATGTCCGGTGTTCCTTCGACAATGGGAAGTGCTGCGATAGATTCCCGTACGCGTCCTCTTCCCACACAGCCCGGCATACGCTCGCAAATATCGGACCAAACTCGGCCGGGTGACCTTGCCAATGCGCCCGCTGCGGCGTCAGCATCTGGAGGACAGAAGCCATATTCCGTGCTGAGATAACCATCTCGCCATCCGGTTCGGGGTCCGACCTCTTCTGCTCTAAGGAGAACTTGCCGAGCAGGGGCACCGAGCGCTACGGCGAGTAGGTCTTGCTCATTCACATTCAAGGAGTCCAGGCTTTTGAGGCCTTTGGCGTTCTGCATATCTTTGATGCTCTGCATTGGAGGAACATTAGAATACAGCAATTCATTCATTGCCGTGCGTTCCCTGGCATCAGTGAGCAAGCTTGGTCAAATACCTTGGGAGGAAGGGAGCGAACCTTTGTCGTAAATAATACACAGCATCCACATCTGAAGGGATCTTGGGAGCGTCAGTGCCAAGGTAATGGGGGAAAGCTGGGAGGAGGAAATGGATAAGATGAACGTACATCAAGAACGGAATGGATATCGCCTGGCTGGTCGAAGCTACCAAAGTTGCAGCCTCGTGAGCGGACACGGCCACCTTTGTGATCCAGAGGACATCCCGATGCAACGGAGCCAGAGACTGGACACGACCTTTCCGACATCGTTGTGAGCGCTCCTCTCCCTGCAAGGCAGGTTCTCTATAACGCTCGTTCGCGGCGAATGGACACCGGGCCCAGCAATCAAAAAGATTCTTATAATACTGCCAGCAGGAGGAATGAAAAGGAAGAAAAAGAAAGAGAAGGGTGACAACGGACAGCAAAAAAAAGCAAGCAATGCCGAGTGTGGAAGAAGCTTCAATTATCCTCTGAAGTGGAATTTGATGTACAGGACAGCACAGCATAGTACAGTACAGCACAGTACTTGTATCTCCACGTCCGTCCGTTCGCCGCCATCGCAGAAGGCCTAGTAATGAAACGGAAAGGGAAACGTCTCCCTCCCTACCTATGAATCGTTGAGCTGGGCAGAACCCGACTCCACCTCGGCTCCAGGCTCCACGCCTGGATAGGAGAGGGAGAGGGAGATGGAGGCCAAGTCGGAGGCGGAGATGAGATGACATCAAACGGCGTTTCGGATGGGTCTGACACTACTGATACTGCACAGCTCGCACAGCGGCCATTGCCATTGCCATTCTACCTCTGCGCGGAGATTTGGATAGCTATGTGAACAGTAGAGCTGCAGAGACTTTGCGATGCGTACGCATATGTATTGATTGTACATGGCGTGGGAGTGAGACCATGGTGTAGGACGTAGGGTACGGGTTAGTGGATTGGATTCTCCAGAGATCATCGGATCATCGAATCATGGAAGCATCGAATGATGCCATCTTCAGGCGAAACAAGATGTCAAGGAAGTTTGAGGCGGAAGACATACTGTCTGTCCAGCTGTACGGTACACAGGTTGGCCTGTGCCGGTGGAGAAGGCGGTTGTTCGAGAGGGTAGAGTATGTATGTGGAGGTGTTGAAGTGTTAGAAGTGTAAATATTGGAGGTGTTGAAGTGTTAGAAGTGTAAATATTGGAAATGTTGGAGGAGTTGGAGTTGTTAGAAGTGAAATGTGAAAGACGATGAGAGGAGATGAGATGAGACAGGAGCTGTGTCCATTAGGTAAGCTTCAGCCTCGGCGTACTTGGCATGTCCACGTCCAGGCACGTACCCGCACTCTGATGTCTGCTTCCTCCTTGGCTTTCTCCCTTGGCAGTTTGAAGGGTCGTTGTCGTCGTCGTCATCATCGTCCTCGTCGCCATGACCTGCTACAACTGCATAGACTCTCGAGGGCGGCTGCTTAATTAGGGGTTTTCTAGATTTCCGCCTCGAGCACTTATGTGTAGTAAAGGTATCTTCCCTAGAAACGCAAATGATTTTACTTAAATAACTATGACTTTATTATTTTTAAGGATTTTTAAATAATTTTAATGGTATTCCAAAGAGAAGAAGCAAATACTTTTGTCATATACTAAGCTTTCATTTTGATCGCTATTATACTTTAAGGAAAAAGGTTTAAAGTAAAAGGTTAGATATGAGCATGTTATACATCATCTGTTTAAGGTAGACACCTAATTTTATATATGGGTTTTTTCTATTTTAGCCATCATGGCGGAGATTTAGTAGACCCCCTTAATTATTATCCTTAGGGCGTAACCATTAGGGTTAATTAAAGAGCACAAAGGGGAATATTCTAGATAGGTAGACACGACATGAAGAGAGCCTCATTCTACAACACTCATCCTGCTAAAAATCATGGAGTTCTGAATGGTTTGAACTCTCAACGCCTTATAAGGAAACTTTCCCTTTGTGGCCAGGATAGTCGCCGAGGGTAGGTGGTACAACTCACACAACATGAACCGCCAAAAAGGGCAAATACATAACAGTGCCTTGCTAAGAGATGATGCTCACTAGATATGTATGTATGTATTCATCGTGCATTATATACTAAGACAACAAGTGTGCCCGGCAGTATTCCTATTCCTGCACGGGTAGCAAGTACCACACCCAGTCCATCAGCTGCAGGGCGGGGCGACATTCGCAACATTCCACTTCGTCGCCAGTGGTGCCCCTCAGTGTCTGACTGACTCCCCTTCCCCAGCATCCTAAAGGCCGGTGGGTGCTGGGTGCTATTCGCAGTTGCGACGCCAACCGCAGAATCTATATAAGACGGGAGAAAGAGACAGGAGCGGAGATGACAAAGGGAATCCGCCCACAGAACACGGAGTCGGCGAGATGCCCCGCGACCTCCATTACTTGTAGTTTTGCAGGCAAGCTTGTCTTGTGAGAAGATCGATAAACGTGCTGTATTTCTTAAAATACAGCTAGGAATTTTCAACCTCGCCGAGAAAACAACACGCACTTACCTGTCCCCCGATCATGGACAAACAGCCCTATAATCGCACAACGCACACTTGTTGAAGCTCCCACACGTGTCCGCATTATTACTTAGATAATGCTCCAACTGCCTCCCCCTAATCTTTTTCGTATTATCAATCTCAGCACAAGTGACTATCATCGAGCCAAAGTCCGTTAAATCTAACACCACCGAGTATCCCGACTTCGACGTGAACTGGCACTCGGCGCCCTTCGATGTAACCCTGAAGCCGTACCCCTCGTTGCACTCCATATCGAAGACTGTTCTGTGGCTAGCGAAAAGTATGCTCCGGTACGAGGCACAGACGAGGATGCCATCTTCCCAGACTTGTACCTGCACGGAGTTGCTTGGACAGGCTGCCGCATATGTGTGCGCGACGACACAGGGTGTGTGCATCGGAGGTCGTGGAGGGGGGAAGATGGCAGCCACAGTCATGGGGGGGTTGACTTGACAGGCTTTGTAGGTGGTGTCTGCGTCTACAACGGTGTTTATGCCAGTCTTGGCGCCATTATCGCAGGTGCAGATTTCATCGGCCCCGTTTCCGCTATCACCTATGTTAGCTTCACTAGGCAAATGGTGTCTGGGCAGGTCTCGGCTTGTGGACATACGTTGTGATAGCGCAACTCGTGGGAGTGGGAGGTTCCAGTGTCGCCACAGTTATAGGAGACGAGCCGACGGCACAGGCAATGTACGTATCATAAAGCATGCCCCGCCTTGCTAACGGACTTCAGGCAACGTAACAGTAATTGCTCTGACAGCACCTGCTGTCTCCCCAGTGCCGTTTTCCCATGTGGTAAAGATATATATTGTAAACTAGGAATCAACTGACAAGACTGAAGTCTCCTGATTACCAAGTCAGAATTTGTTTCCCACTCCGTGACCAAGAGTATAAATTTACAAATTAAAAAGCATGTCGTTAATGCACCTAATGTTCTTCATATTCGGACCAGAAGAAAGAAACAGAATCCCCGCATCTCGACCTTGCCATTCAACTATTCTAGAACAATGACACATCTTATTTGAAGCAACTATGAGAAGGTTCAAGGACAATGTTTTCTCAAGGACCCGCAGCAGTTGCGACGACGTTGATTTTGCCGTTCTTCGCAGAGCCAGATTAGCAAGTTGTACTGCAAGAAGTGGGACAGCGATGGTCTGACGGGGAAGATTATCTTACCTTCATAAGCACAGCCACAATGATGCTTGCGGCAGCTGCGACGTAGACGCCGATAAAGCTAAGAAGATTGTTAACATCCGTCATCACATGACCGCCGTATAGGGAAGAGGAAGGGATGTTCTGTACATGTTCTGCCAAGCACCAACGATAACCTCGCGTGCTGCATCTTGAAGCTCCGGAGTCAATGATGCAAACAGAGCGCCACTGGTGCCCGAGATGAGCTTCGTGATTTCCTCGTGAGGAATGTCGCGGAGCATAGCGAAGAGGCCCGCCTGAGAGGTATTGACAAATACTGCGCCGCCAATTGCGAGGCCAAATGACATGCCTGCGAGTTGAGCTGTGAAGTTGTATTTGTTAGTCCATGTCTCTGAGATGTACTCCGACCTGTCGCTGCCGCATCTTTTCAGTTGCTCCCAAGTGGTCAACTCTGCAGATTTGATGACTTACCAACAAGCATCAGCGTCAAGCTGGATGGTGCGTCGGCCGGGCTCACAACCGCCTGGGCCACTGCGAATGAGGCCTGGGTGTACACGCCAGTACCAAGGCCAATGAGAACTTCATAACCGTAGATCGCGGCTACAGGCGTGTTTACTTTGACACGAGCTACAACGAATGTCAGCATGTCGAAAAGTTGTGTGGCTAGAGCGTTGAAGCTTACACATCAAGACACCTCCGATAAGGGCGAGGACAGCTCCACCAAGGTAGAAAGGCTTGTAATATCCCCACATTGACATGAGAGCTCCACTTGCTGGTATAGCTGTGATCAGAAGGAAGATGAAAGGCAACAGGCGAACGGCAGCCATGATTGCCGAGTCTCCTTGTGTGAATTGGAAGTAAATGGGGATATAGTAGACCGTGATATATGCTTCTGCGCCAGCTGCTGCACAGGCAATGAACAAAAGGATAATCTCTCGATTCTTGAGCAGGTGAACTGGGAACAATCGCTTCTCGAAGGAGGTGAGGATGTTGAAGGTCTGTTGAACAGCAAGAGCAATCCACAAGACCGCTGAAACGACGAATAGCGCAATGACCTGGGCGCTATTCCAGGCATAAAGAGTTCCACCGAAGTTGATGCCCATGATGATTGCGACGAATGCGCCAACGCTGAGAATGGTGCCGACATGGTCGAATGTTCTCGCGCGCCTTGCTCCAGTGTTTATCGCCGCTGGATGGCTGGAGGGGACGACGAAGATGTAGATGGGGAGGAGAACGGCGCCGAAAAGCTAAATAGTTATGTAAGCCATTCCGCTACCTCTCTCCGTGGGGTGGTGCCGTGCCGGCGCGCTTGGCATTCTGCCCTTCCGCTACGAACCAGGTTGATATAGAATCCCCATCGCCAGTCGACAATCACGAAGCCCCCTCCGACGACTGGACCGAGGACAGTTCCCATACCCCAAACCAGTCCACTGATATCATGTGTCAGCATGCGCCTGCTCCGAGAAGTCTCTAATTTCTCTTGAGCTCACGTCAAACTCAGGTAGAAGGGACGCTCTTTCGTGGTAGTGTTGATGGACATCAACGCAAGCATGCCAAAGTACATGTCATTACCACCTGCGCCTGCGAACACGCGTCCAATAATCTCAGCATGCATGTTCGGAGCAGCGCCGCACAGAGCTGACGCCGCAAGGAAGACAACGGTCGAGATGATGTAAACCCATTTCACGTCGTATGTGGCGTATATCTGTCCAAGGGGAAGGATGAGGGCTAATCCACCGATCATGAATCTATTTGATCCTCAGAATTAGCCAGTGCTTCCTCAGAGGAAGCGGGATGTGAAGGTGTTCTTGCCCAACTGAAAGCCATGGTAGATTCTCTTCACCTCCCAGGGAGTTTACAATTGCCTGTGGGGGTCAGTTTTTGACGCTCGCTCGTGGGTTTTGGGAGATTTTTCAGGTGCCTTCTTACCGGCACAATATCTGCAACAATGGTGTTGTCGAGGGAGTAGAGGAAGATGCTGGTGAGTGTGCTGATGATGAAGAGAAACCACTGTCCAATTTCGTTAGCCCCCAGACCGTTTCGACTTAGATATGACAATGATACCTTGACACCAGTGAGCTGTCGCTTTTCAACGTCCATCTCCTCGCTTGCTGGCGATGTGGTAGTTTTCTCAAGGTCAGTATTGATGTTGGATTCATTGGCCAAACTTGGCGAGCTCCTCTCATTGACAGCTCCATCGGTATTGGTGGTCGATGAATATTGGGAGGGTTTGTCTGGCTCCGGCGTTTGGAGTTGTCGCTCTAATGAGTCCATCCTTGATTACGCTCTCGCTGAGTGCGAGGGGATGGAGTTGTTGTTATTGATGGTGCTGAATTTGGAGCGGAAAGCGAAGGCCAGCTGCTTTGGCTCCAGGGATGGCGAGTGGATGTTTGTGGAAGCTGCTGGTTGACTTGGATGCTCAACTTACTTCGAGGGACTGGCGCGTATGCCTGTATGGTATGGTAATGCGCTGTGATATAAAAGGGTATACTGCTGCAGGCTGACACTGATGAAAAGAATCAAAAGAATCAAAAGAATCAAAAGAATCCAAGAAAGAGTGAGAAGCAGGGTAGAGAAGAGCAGCAGAACAAGTATGAAGAGAAGGGAATGGGGAAATAAAAAAATCAGGACACAGAGGAGCTTGAATTCCGAAATGTCCAACGTCAACGATGACTTGCTGACAAAACAACAATGAGAGATAACGGTTGCCGAGACAGGTAGCAGTACTAGCACGTTTGAGGACTAGGCCAGGGCAGAAGGAGGGCGGGGTGCGGGTGCGGGTGCGGGTGCGGGTGCGGGTGCGGCGCACCGACCTTAGTGTCCTCTTAGCGCACGCCATAGCGGCACTCGCGTGAAGTGACAACTTCCGCCGCTGGGCAGATCAACACGCTGATTACAAATGCGATTGCTTAGAAATCAACTGTGCCACTCTGTCTACTATCCTCACAGGCTGATGGCAAACGGCTTCAGGTAGAGAATGATGATGAATGAATTACCTGTTCATGCATTCTTCTCGCATACTTTGTATTGTTTCGGGGTCAGTGGTCAGTGGTCAGTGGTCACTGCCGACATGCCCCCTTCACCCTTCTGCTCCTTAACAACGTCCGCTCAGAGTTGAGAAGCTGCAGGCCTACTACAGGCCTACAACGGCATACTACATAGGGCAAGCCGCGTGGGCCCATAGTAACAGAATTTCGAATTTCATCGTGCCGACACTGTCTGTTCCGCAACATACTCTATAAGCAATCAAGTCAGTAAGCGAAGATGGCTGCCGCGACAGTAGCTGTGGTGACAGGTTCGGTGAGTCTGGAAGGTTCAATTTGGGCACCTAATGCATACTGACCGAGTCACCGAGCACATAGAACAGAGGAATCGGATTGGCCCTCTGTCAGAGACTTGTCTGCACTTTCCCCAAGCCACTGATCCTTTACGCCGTCTCCCGTGCAGGAGCTGACCTGGGCCTGCAACCATCACGGAAAGGCATCCAGATACGCTATGCCAAATTATCCCTCACGGATGAGTCCAGCATGTCAGCACTCACCAAGACCATCAAGGAAGAGCATGGTGGCTGTGATGTTCTGATCAACAATGCCGGTGTCTACCTCTACAAGGAGAACATCACTCCTGCGCAACGAAAGGAAACACTTGATGTCAACTACCGAGGAACTCTGAAGGCAAGTCGGAGACTCCAATATGCAGTCGATATTGTAATATGCAGTCAGACTCAAACGCTCATGCATGACGACAGATGTGCCAGGCGTTCATGCCGATCTTGACAGACAATGGCCGCATCGTAAACGTCTCATCGCAATCAGGTCTGCTGAGGTATCACAGCCCAAAAATCGCGAGGCGATTCCGCGCACCCACTATCACATTGGAAGATGTTGATCAGCTCGTCGAAGAATATAACGTGGGTTTTTGAAAGCACGGCTGGGTTGTACCAGACTTTCGTACTGACCTGATGACGTATTAGGAAGCAGCTGAAGATGGGACCGCTGCGAAAGATGGATGGCCCGCAATGACTTATTTCGTTAGCAAGACGGCTTTGAATGCTGTCACTCGGATCTTGGCTCGCGAGAACCCCGCGCTTCTGATCAATTGCTGCTGTCCTGGATGGGTCGATACGGACTTGGGTGGTCAGGCCGGACGCCCACCAAAGACTGTGGGTATGTTGATTCCAAGTCTCCTCTGCCACCCTTTAACAGCTTGTTTGTTTGTCGAGTATGTTCAGTGCTTATCTCGGCTTATCGTTCTTGTGCATCGCAGAGGAAGGCGCAAGGATTCCTTTCCGTCTCGGCTTCAGGGATATCAATCAAGTCAGTGGAAAGTATTGGTCGAATGACAACGTCTTCGATAAGGGAGAGGGCACTGTGCAGGATTTCTAAAACGGTTATTCCATGCAGTCAGACTCATCGTCGCCTCCTACGGCACCGATTGGCGTCGGCTTCTGATCTTTTATAAACGTTGAGCCAAAGCAGCAAAGACCTATTCGCAGGGTTCCTGCAGTTCAAATGATCTGCAGCTATTGCCTGCAGTCATGTCCTTATATCTTGCGTCACAACACGCATCCGTCGCTTGATACGCTGTACGCGCTTGTACCGTCCCGACTGTGCAGTCGGGCCCGGAGTATGCCAAAGTGAAAACATGGGATGTGTACAATGCAGGCCGCTCTGCCCTAGCTCCAGCGCCTATAGTAGTTGGAATCCAGCCTTAAGCTACTTAATACTAACGTATATAAAGCCTTAGAGGCCAGCATAGTCCAAATAGCTTTTGTAATATCACTTGTTGCTTTAACTATATCATTTGTCTCTTGCAGAAGTGTAGCTGTTAGTCTTCTTAACTTAGTAGCTTCCTTCACGGCTTAATTAGTCTCTTAGCTTCATATAGCAACCTACTACTGCGTAGCTGTATTCTGCTAGACTCTTATCGCTACGAATTAACTATTTCTACCATTGTCTTTAGGTCGCTTTAGATAGTTTTTTGCGCCGTCTAGGACGGTCTTAAAGTAATATTCTAACATGATTAATAACAGCGTCTAAAAACAGCTAAAAACACATAAATTACCTATTCTGACCTGTATGACGCCAAAGTGTTCGTGTCAAGATATTGCATCGCGGTTGTATACCAGAGGGCTGTTGTATATTGGTGCCTCAGGCAGAGAAAGGAGAAGTCAGTCTGTCATCTCCGTACCTGTGAGTTCCAACAAGGGCAGAGAGTTGTCGATGTCATGTGACCTATGTGCCCGAGTCACGGAAGTCGGAAGTAGTAGTTCCGAAATGTGATGCCTTGAACACAAGGTTCTAAGGTTCAATAAGATAGAACCAAGGGAGTGGCTTCCATTTAATCCTTTATCCTTTATCCTTTATCCTTTCTCCTTTCTCCAAATCCTCGTCACAAATGGTATGACGACTGTGAGACTGCGGAGACTTAGATCTCACCACTTTCTTCACTGACCACCTGCGACGTTCCGGAATTGTGACAATTTGGGGAAATATTCCAGCAACTGTTCGTATAGTAGCAATGGAGGTAACTCAGGTACGGGGTCCTTTTATTCGTCAGAAGTTTAAAATCCCCAACAACTCTAAGCATATTTGCAGCATCCCATAGCCCGGATACAGGCGGCCGCCATGCCTCATCCTCTCGCTGTAATAGACGATGGCCCTTCGACTACAGACCCGAAAATCAACGTGTTATACGTGGCCCCAGGACACGACATCATCAGACCTGCGGAGGTCGAGGCGACCAAGCTAGAAACCGTCGCGATGGGCGCCGGAACACAACTTGCGAGAATCTCCTCGACGATGCTTGTCAAATATGGCACTCATGCGTCCCTTATCGAAGCAAAGACCATGTCTTTCGTCGCTCAGCAAACATCATTGCCGATTCCAAAGCTCTATGCTGCATACACGTACGGGCCGTTTGACAGGGACATTGACGATTTCGGAAGTCTTTACGACACTTATATCTTCATGGATTTCATCGAAGGCGAGACGCTGGAGAAAGCATGGAGCACTTACGACAGCATAGCAAAATTGCAAATCGCCTCAGAGTTAAGAGGTTACATGGAAGAGCTTCGCTCCATGCCTATGGCCAACTACATAGGCTCCGTAGATCGAGGACCGCTCACGGATATGTTATTAGAGTGGACGTCAACCTCTCAAGGTCGGTTTATGCATCCTTTTTGTCACCACACGTCTGCAAAATATCGAGGTTCAAAGGCTGATTCACATACTGTTTGAAGGCCCGTTTGACAGTCAAGAGAGTTTCAATTCTGCGATCGCAGAGGCCTTTGTGTCAAGATCCAAGGGTCAAGTTGGCCCTTTCATCCGTGGCATGCTGAACAGCCATAAACACAAGATAGTATTCACACATGGTGACTTCAGACCTGCGAATATCATCGTTAGAGATGGGCATGTTGCAGCGATCCTTGACTGGGAGCTGGCAGGGTGGTATCCAGAATACTGGGAGTTTGCGAAGGCATTCTATATCGAGAACTTTACTACTGATTGGGCAACATATGTCCTGGACATTCTGAAGCCGTATTACGGGGAACTGGCTATGCATTCAAAGCTATCGAGTGTCTTATGGTAACTCTATTTTGTCAAAAGATATGTTATCTCAGATACAGAGGAAGATAAGACGAATATTTCCCGGAAGGTGCAGGACATTTCAGCTCTATTCAGTATCTCAAAGGGCTCAGCCAAGAGGAAGTTGAAAGGCAATCATGCCGTTCTCTGTCGCGAGATATATGAAACGTAAGGTCTCAGGTGTGGAATTAGGTCTCTGAGGCTGCCTATTTACACGCCATCTAATCCCAAGGACGAGTTTATCCTCACCGATAACAGCTACCACGTCTTCGAGGGCCCGGGTCACGTCTTGACTGATGTAAACACTGGGAAGTCTCGAGAAATGGCATGGACTAGTTTCCACGAATTTGCTCCGATATCCCAATGATTGTCGTTCGAACTTTCATACTTTCCTCGCCCCTGGAGTGGAGGACTCTAACCGAAAGTAAGGCCAGTCGAGATATATGGCGGTCTTTGGCAGTGGAGAATATTTTTAGAAGCGGCATCAATTCTGTGCTAGCCGATCTTCCCATCTAGAAATGCCGCAACAACTATACCGAGATTTTGAACCGTAGGTTGCAGTTAATCCCGCATGAAGACGGCTCTCTACGGCACAATCACAAGTTCTTCTTCGGCTTTTTCCCCATCGACACGAACCACGTCAACAAAATCAAGGGATATTTCTGGATAACGCAAGCGTCTGTGACAGTGTGGTGTTTCGGTCCGCGGAGAGCTTCCGCAGAAGTCTGGAATGGTGCATGACGCAGCCTTGTCAGGTCGGGAAGCGTGTTACTCGTGCCCCCGGGGACCAGCGACTCTATTGCTTGATGAGACTGGCGGCGGTCTTGAAGCAAATGGGCTCTGACAGAGATCCTGTTCGGGAAGAAATCCCTTTCCCGGAGCTGGACAATGACGAGAAGTATCGACTCATGCTGAAGGGGCTCAGGCAGTTACTCCCCTTGTTTCTACAGCACCTCCCGGACGGTAATCCCACCGAGTTCATGAAGATGTACAAGACATTAGGTGAATGACTATCCGAGTACTCTTCTACATATGCTGGCTGGGCGGAAAGAGCCACCATTCTAATATGTAACACAGGAATCGAAGAAATCGAGAAGCTTGCAATATCCCACTAGGTGATGGCACAGAGCTACCAGATTCCCAGAGCTAGGGCATCCAACGAACAGATCTTCACAGAAGATGAGAACATTGAGCTATCGAGTAGAATGATGGTAAGGCAAGGTTTTAAGGGTGCATTAGTTGGAAGACTGGAAACGGATTTGTTGAATGATTTGGCGAAGACCTCCTTTGAAAACATTTACCCTACCCCTCCGACAAGAAAAGCAGAAACGCAGATAGTGCCTTCTATACCTCCAGGGTATCGGCCCTTCGGCCTTGACAGGAACGAGCTTTCCCCGTTTGAAGCCGTCGCCGTCTGTCAAAGCCTTCATGCGGCACTTTTGCACCTTAGTCAAACCTGCACCGTCTCTGTTCCGCCCAGCCGGAAGATCCTGATATGATAACTCCTCTTGTTCCCATCTATGCGAGAGTACGGCGTATGTGGGGATTCTGTGGCCGAAGAACTGTCCCACCTCCATGATTTCGGTTTCGGTGTTCCATAAACGCATCGTGGATGCGAGCGCCGACTTTGAGCACTTTTATTGAGTAGACAGGGATATCGACGAGGCTATTATGGAGTTATGGCTCAGCGAATGCTTCAACTAAGAAGGGATAAGATATGCGCAGAAAGTGAAATCGCTACCACCAAGGTAGGACTCTGGTTGAAGGGAAGTTTAGCAATGCTGAGAACGGAATAACTGAGAATCCGCGTCCAACAGAACAGAACCAGTTCGTCGAATCGTGCCAAAGCACCGACCGTGAGGGTTCATGTTCTTGTCCTGGTATAACGTGAGGCTACAATCACAGTTTATAATTCTATTATTCTAATCCGTATATAACGTGAGGCTCAAGTTACAGTTTATAATTCTATTTTTCTAATCCGTAATAGCCTAACCTGTAGTCTATACTATACACTATTTCAACTTCAACTCATAGTTTCCCTTTAACTTATAGTTTCCTCATCCCTCTCCCCTCACCTTGTGTCATTCCTATTCCCATCTCCCCTCTACCCATTTTCTAAAGCTCTAACTGATCCACCCCGTCTTCCCTCCCCCTCCACCCATCCCAGCAATCCAACTTCCAACCTACCCAGTCCAACGCTGGACACCGCAATCCCGCCGCCACACGGAACCTCTGGCAAAGGGAGTACAGACGGAGGGCGAGAAAATTCAGGGTGAAAGAGACAGAGTGAGGGGCACAGAGAAGCAAGGCGCGCGGGAGCACGAGCAAGAGCCATGAGGCAGAATGCGACGAAGCGGAGAGAAACGGCGCAGCGCGCGCCGGAGCTGCAGGGGGAGCAGCGGAAGGGATAAGCGACCCGGAGGCAGAGGATGCACTCGAGGTAAGGCAGAGGAGCGATTCGAGGGGGACATGGCGGGGCGCGCGACAGAGCCGAGGATGGAGTCCCTGGCGCGTGTCCAGCGACGCTGCGGGGACCTAGACGTCTCGGGTTTGCCATTAGGAGTTCAGAGACTCGCCAGACGTCCAGGAGAGCGACTTCTCGGTCTCAGAATCGGGGCTTTTGCACGTCTGGGCTGGCGTTGCCAGCGGAGCAGTTTTCCCGCCGGCATGGCCATTGCTTAAACTGGATCGCGGGCATCCCTCCCTCGGCCCTCCTCCTCAGACCGTCCTTCCCAAGCACTGTCCTACCCGCAACCCCATCTCCTCGCTCCACCCGCCCTCCCTGCCAAATCCATCCAACCCGCCCATCGGCGGCGAAGCCGACCCCCCACTCCAGCCTCCCCATCTAGAGCCCTCGTGGCCTTCCCCCCCTCCACACAGCCCTTTCTCGCATCCAACCCGAGCCCCTCCACAAGCCCAGCTATCCCTCGACTCTGGTAGCGAAATAAGCCCGACTGCGCAGAGCAGAGGGGCTATGCGACACAGTACACTGCGCCGCGCCGCAAGGACGTCACGACGCACACGCCCGCCGGTCTTCGTAAGGCCCGAAAAAAGGCCCGCGGCCAGGACGCGGAGGCCTAGTCCGGCATCGGAGGGGAGAGGGCGGACGAGCGATGGGCGAGTCAGGCGGTGGCGGGCGCGCCGATGAAGATTTGAGCAGCGCGGGCCCTTGCCGTTGCAACGCTGCACGTGTGCTTTCGGGCGGGACGGGGACGATGCGTTGCACGCGCGAATGGTTGGCACGGGGAGGCGGGGAGGGAAGGACGGCGGGGATTTGAGTGGTGGACCTGGCCCTGTCTGTGGTGTCCCGATGATTCTATGGACGGCGACGACCTTCGCGTGGGGCGTTGGTTCGTGTCCGGTGAGAGGAGCGGAGAGGAGAGGAGACGTCATTGCTGGAATGGAATCGTGGTGGGCGCCGCCGCTCATGGAGGGACGCAGAGCCAGAGCAGGAAGCGCGTGGCGGGACGCTGGGACTGGTCGGGTTCCAAGGCGACTGCACCTCCTCGCGAGCCTTGAGTCGCTCAGCGAGCTGCACAGAAGAAGGGACGCGAGAGCGCACCTCCGCCGCGCCTCCCTCGCCGCGCGTCTATGCAGCGAGGTCCGCCAATGCGCCCTCCCACGACGCCGACGCCGTACAACGTCGCAGCCATCCCGCTGCCCCTGTAGCCCGCTGGTCCGCGTCCTCGTGTAACGCTGGGCTGGGATCGCCATACAGCCGTCCGTCTGTCGCACCGGGGGGATTGCAGCCGCCTTCCGAGGAGCCCAGAAGCACGCGCTTCCAAATCCCGTGCCCCCATGCCGGCACGCCGGCCACGTGGCTTCTCCTGGCGGCGCAAGCCGACGTCTGGGGGCGGTCGGGAGGCGCCGAGGAGGGCAGGGCGGATGCGGGAGAGGGCGCGAGAGGGGAGGGGGGTGACAAATGCCAGCTCTGGAAGACGGGTGCGGCGCCTGTTGTGGAAGGCTTTGGGGACAGGGGGGTGCCGATGACCTATGCTTCGGTAGCAGGCACGGGGGCGCGTGGGAGATCTTTGAGCTTGCAGCTGCGAAGGAGCGCGGGACGGGGGAAGGGAGGGGGTTGAGGACGGAAATGAAAATGAAAATGAAAATGAAAATGAAAATGAAAATGAAAGTTGGGGAAGCTGAGATGTGATGATCGATGGATCGTGGATGAGCAAAGATGTCAGATGTAGATGTAGATGTCAGATCGGATACACGTGAACGCACAGTCCCTCCATCGCGAAGCAAACTGAGCATGCAGTCAACGGAATGAAAGCCTGTCCTGTGCTACAGACGACAGTCAGGCATGCTGTGTAACTGTGCTCATGCAACGGGTGTCCCGTCGCAGCGCATGCGCAGAACGGAGGAGGGGTGATGGGAATTGCAAATATGACGTGCATGAAGCCGAAAATGTTTGTGCATGACAAGCAATTGTGGGTGGGTGATTGTGGGTGTGAGTTGAAGTTCAGCGCACGCTAGACAAACAACAGATTCGATTGATGATCACATCTCTAACGCATCAAGTCCCGTATAGACGAGAGAATCCACCAGCTATACAGTCCAGCTATACAGTACCCAGAAGCAAAGCCCTGCGCCAACAACCCGAAACAAGTGTCCTTCTATAAGAGTGTCTATGGAAGCGAAAGGAGCCGTGTGAAGCATTGTAATCCGAACTTTTCGAGTTTTCAGTTTTTCCTCCCCTTTTCGTACGCCGTTGTGATGCCATGGTATCTTCACGCGTGCCGCAAACGTGCGGAAATGCGAGGCAAGCCGTGCAGATGAAAAAGGAAAGGTCTATGGTCGATCTGAGAGAGAGGAGATTCGTTTCGTCGTTCCTAGAGAATGGAGAGGTCGGTCGTCAGGCGCAATAACAGGCCATGTCTAGTACACCCAGCCAGATGCGCCATGCTGTTGAATACCTACGACGCAGCACTTCGTCAGGGAGCAGCGACGCCGTGTTGAGTCAGGGCTGGGCTGAGGTCGACATCAGCATCCATCGCACATGGCTGCTCAAGACGAAGATATGGCGACAAATGGCATACCGATCTGCCTTAGCAGCTGTTCATGCAGGTCCTGCAGGTCTTCAGTTTGCAGTACTTGCACTCGAAGATAAACCAGTGAGGGCCGGAATGGCAGATATTGCACAGCCACTGGATCAGACTCGATTCCGACTTGATCAGCTTGAATGAGTGGACGCAATGTGTTGGGACGGCCATCTTGGGCTTGCTTGGTACTGCACATCGTGTCAGTTACCGCCTCTGTGCTAAGGAGAGCATCAAGATTGATTGAATGCGAGTATGAAACTTACCTTTGATGTGACAGATGATGTGACAGAAGGGTAGGTAGTTGTCAGAAGGTAGGTAGTTGTTGTTAACAAAGTTGCGTATCCACAGAGCTTTCAAAGGAGTGTCGGGCGTCCAAGGATGCGTTGATGAGATGAAAAGGTTGATGTTAAATGAGAATAGATCGAGAACCCCAAGATATAAATCAAAACCTCGACGCGACAGCGAAAAGGCGATTAACCCAAGCGAGAAGAATTAAACCTTAAGAATGATCCAGAAGAGCGAATTGCTGAGGTCGGTATATGTTTTTGACTGTCAAACAGTGCAAGTGCAGTCGCAGCGTTTGTCTTAGATGTTGTAGTTGTCTCAAACCACGCTCTCTTCCACGGCCGTCGGGTCGAGCACGGAGCTTTGCTTTATATCACTCACTAAGACCTCCTTTGATCCCTCCCGTTCTCCGTCGAGATGGATGCTACCAGCGGCTGCAATCGTTGCAACGGACCGACGTCGCAGGCTAAGTATCCGCAGAACCAAGCAGCGCTCCTGCAATACACATGGCCTGGAGCCCCGGATATATTCTGGGAATATAGATGCTGGCTGGTATTTGGAATGCGTGGATGACGCGGACAGGACCTTGCCTGGCAGTGGCAGACGATCGACAGCGTTGAGAGATGGCGGGTAGGGAAGCGCTGGTATGCTTTGTTTGGATATGATATGTCAACCGCTTGCCTTGTATCACAGCTTGCGGATCGTGACGGGCTTTCTCGGAGGCTATGGGTATGGGTTGGGTATGGGTTGGGTCTGGGTATGGGTATGCGGGTAATGAGCGGCGGAGAAAATGGAATTGTTAATTATTGTCAACAATAATCGAACGAGCATGGAATCTGTAGGGAAGAATCGGCAGCCGTCACCGTGGCAGAGAGCAGAGAGCAGATATATGGATGCAGTGGATGGCATCATAGCCATGATAAAGCAATATGAGAAGGCGGCACGGTAATTGGCATTGGCGTGGTGACAGGGTGAAGAAGTACCCGACGGAACATTCTTTAGCTGCGGCTCTACCTTGATGAAGGGTACTGAACTGTACTTACTACTGTAGGATGGATATGCATGTATGTATGTACATACCAAGATCCAAGGTCAGGGTCCAGGTGAATATGTACATACAGTAGTAACAGTAGTACCGGAATTCGACCAGATCCGACGAGATGTGGTTCAGACACTGATTTTGATTTTATTCCCTGTTAGCCATGAAGATGAAGCGTTTTGTACAGGCATTTTCGAGGAGCTGATGCCAGCCGGCTTGATCCCTGCACTGAATTCTTGATTTTTCTTCATGGCTCCTGCGGAAAATAGTCGGATGCTTGGTTGCTTGTTGCTTGTTGCTTGATTGCATGGTTGATTGATTGCTTGATTGCTTCGTTGCTTGATTGCTTGATTGATTGCTTCATTGATTGCTTAATTACCTCCTTGCTTCGTTGCTTCGTTGCTTGCTTCGCCTTAATCGTCATGGCCCCGTGTTATTTTTAATTTTTCCCCTTTGATAGCCTTGCGCGTGTGCCCATGTATCCATGTATCCATGTATTCCATGTATTCCATGTATTCCATGTATTCCATGTATTCCATGTATCGGCCATGTGTTGCGCACCTTATTTCTAACGGCGAGCAATGCGTGCTAGCCACGCTAGCCAGGTGTCGGTTTGCAGTAGTGCCAGAGAAGACGAAGACAGGCCCGGATAAGCTCATAATGACAGAGTCGCGGTAAGGCTAGTTAGTTCTAGGTCGTGAAGGATGTCCCGTCCTCCCTCTCCCTCTCCCTCTCCCTCTCCCTCTCCCTCTCCCTCTCCCTCTCGCAATGTGTGAACATGAACATGCAGTGCAGCTGGAGGGCAGCTGGAGGGCAGCTGGAGCTGCGTCGACGTACCTCGAAAGATACGTGCATATTTAGCCGGCACTTGCACTCGGTACTTTGTTGCAGTCAGGGCAGGGCTTGAGAGCGCACCGACACAGAGACAGAGACAGAGACAGAGACAGACAGCCGTTTGACAGGCCTGCTGTATGACGACAGAGTCAGGCAAGATTGAGAGAGCATGCATGTATGTAGTATGTATGTATGTATGTATGTATGTATGTATGTATGTATGTATGTATGTACGGAGAGGAGCAGAGCAGATCAGAGCAGTCATGGATGTCACAGATGCTCGGTATTGGAAACGTCTTGGAGAGCTGGCGGGCGCATAGAGCAGAGTCGGGAGAGTCGGGAGAGTCGTGAGCCACGCGGCAAGCTCTGTCGTGCGGTATGGTCTTGTCTTGTCGCAGTCGGGGAGATGAGGAGATGACAGCGCTTCGAAGACTCCCCTTTGCTTCCCTTTCTGAAGACCGAGATTGGCCCATGCTGGCTGCCGGAATGTCAAATTGAGCGAGTGGATCTGTCAGAAGTCCTCCCTCCCTCCGTACGATAGGTACGATGGAAGAGAAAACATCCCACAGTAAGCAGGAGTCGGACGAGAAGCACAGAGCAGAGCGCGAAGGAGCGGGACATCAACATACCATACCATACAGTACACTCGGTAAGTCGAAGCCGAAGGAAATAAGACTGATGCATGTGCCTGTGCCTGTGCCTGTGCCTGTACATGTATGTGCCTATACCTGTACCCGCGTATGTATGTATTATGTATGTACGTACGTACGTACATATGCATGTGTTCAACCCGAAAAAAGCGTCATGATGCTTCATCATTCATCCTCATCCTGGCCGGTACTCAGTGTGGAGTAGATAATGGCTCATCAGCACTATCTGTACCAGGTATTCAGTGTGGAGTAGCAGTAGCGTAGAGCAGTGTGGAGTGGAGTCGTGGTGGAGTACGTAGCATCGTCTCATTCTAAATATGTGAAGAATTGCGTGGTGACGCTCGTGAGGATCTCTTCAGGGAGCCTGAGCCTGAGCCTAAGGCGAGACATGTGTAAGATGAAGATGAAGATGATGGTGATGGTGATGGGATGATGATGACGATGATGATGGTGGGATGGGCGTGGGATGAGCGTTGTCTGTGCCCAATATGTATGTATCTTGGTAGTCGGGCTCGGCTGTCTGTCCGTACCTGACATGGACATGGACAGCGAGAAATGCGATGAAGATTATGTATGCGTAGAGGATGATTGTATTGTATTATAGATGATGATAGATGAGATACATAGAGCATGGACACTTGGTGATGGTGTTTTCTGTGAAGAAGAGAAGAGAGATGAGAGAGGAGAGATGAGAGATGAGAGAGGAGAGAGGAGAGAGGAGAGAGGAGAGGAGAGATGGGAGAAGAGAGAAGAGGTGCAGAAGAGCACGCTGTAGAGTCCTTTCGATACCTCGTCCCCGTCCGTCCAGATAGGCCCAGAATAGAAACAACTCCGTGTATCCGACGGATCTGGGTTTGCGAAAAAGGACCGCTGCCCCTTCCGGAGAGCCATGCATGCAGCACCACGGCATCAGCCACTTTTTATGGCGTTGAGGACTATCTGTGTCCCGACAGCCAGGGATGCCAGCACCATGTCCATTCCGGTGGTGGGGCTCCTGGATTAGGTGCATATGTACGTCTTAGCTTCAAGGGCCAGCCTGTCTGTTATGGACGGCGCTGCCTGAAATGCAGAGCAGTAGGGCAGAAACACGGAGGACGACCTTCGAAACATTCTGTACCCCTAATTCTTTCTCTCCGTCGATGTTCCGAAAAAGTAATTAAGTTCGATGATACGGTCGGTACTTGCGACGACCCTACAACAAGCCGAGAGCTGACCCAAACAAAAATCGGTGCCCTCATCGGCCGAAGTCGCTAACAGTAACGTGCAGGTGAAACAAGTACGTTTCAATCATATCTCGCAATTGGTGATCATCATCATGTTGTCAATAATCACTTCAAATTTCATATGGCAGCACGCACAGGGAACAACGAACAACGAGGCGGCCCATGTCCCTCAATCGGACCAGTCCTCCATCTCCCTCGAACCTTGCTCATACACACCCGTTTCGCTCCGGTTGTTCAGGAATCCTTCCTTTCATCCATTGATTCGTATCTTCTACTCTGAGGCAGAGACTGAATGTCATAGCCATCAGTTGGCATCGTCCAGCTCTCAGTCGTAGCAGATATACATAACCATACTCTATGCATCTATGTACATGTATGGTCTCCATGCACATGGCTCGATTGGACAATCCGTGCATGGGGTGGGTTACTTCTTTATCGGCCCTGGAGCTTCTAATTCCCGAAAAGCGAGGTTTAAATATACGATCATCCTCTCATACTACAGACAATTTGGTCGAGAATATGACAACACCTGTTGCCGGCAACACATGTCGAGGGAGCCGATACTACTGTACTGTACATTGCTAATGCTCTCTCCAGGCATTGAATACAGTTGAATGGAGGAAACATCTCTTCTTCTGATGATCTCAAAACTGGCATTGATCTCATATCGGGGATTGCGATAGAGCGATGGTACAGTCTGAGCGCCGCCTAGGTACACTTTTTTAGGTCGCGGAGCCATCGCCCGCCATGACAGGACGGTATGAAATTGGATGTCGCATCGATCGATCTTTGCAACTGCAGGTATTACTGCAACGGTGTTGCATTGTTACGCAATGACCCAAATCCGTTTCTTGACTACTGCCAATCACGACGGAATTTGCGCACGTTCTACGTTGGGAGACCGTCAACAACTGGTCAGAGGCCAAGATCAATTTGCAAATCCCGAACTCATCATGCCAATTGTCAGTAGCCGTATAAGCAACTCCAACAACTCCAGCAACTCCAACTTGTCCAGGAAGCTAATTCTCGACGCCATCTATTCAAGTCATTCTCATGTGTACATCACTGAGATGCTTTTTATGGACCTCCTTTTTATGGTCCTGCGTCGTTTCATTTTCACTCGCATCCCTTGCATGCTTCTACTCAACATTCTCGGTCGCACTCCTCGACGGAGTAGCCTCGGTCCGAAGATTTCGACTCGGGCATATACGAAATATGGATGAAGTCGCATACTGTGGATTTCCTCCCAACACCACCCATTTCCTTTGAGCCAGTGTGTTGAGTAGATAGGTACATTTTCGGCTCTTCTGTGATCACAACACACCGTGGCCGCAGAGCATCTCATCTCGGCTCTTTCACGTCTGTATTTCGGCGGTGACGGGTGATAGGAGAGGCTAAGCTGCGTCTCTTCTTCAAAAAGAGTGAGAGTCACCTATATAGTTCGCCATATAGGTAACATTGGCGTTCGAAGCGTATGGTGTACCTGCCTATTCACATAGGCAGCATAGATGCGGCAGAACTGAGTAGCGTACTGCGGTACTGTGGTACTTTCCACACGACAGACACATGATTTTCACATGGCAGGTAAGATTATCTCACCCCTCCTTGCTCTGGATAGTCGTGGACTCACCCCCTCAGTGCAAGACGAGCGATGTCACCGTTATATCCCGAGCAACGATCTAGTAGGCACCGTTCCGAAGCCCGCATCACTACTACGGAGCTGTTGACTGGTCAGCAGAGCTGTGGCTTCACAGTATGTATGCATTACTCTCGCATCTCAGACCAATTTGAGTCCTGATCCTGCCCATCGACCGGACATTGGAAATTTGGAACACTTTTCATATATGTATGTATCGTCAAGGCGGGACTAGCTCGCTGGAAGAACAGCCTCGACTATACGAAGTGAGTAAATGCTGTGTTCCACACTACTCTTTTCTGAATTACTCGGCATCATCCTCTCACATGGGGGAGACGAACGTGCCTCGACCACCTCAACAGATCTCCTTTCATCCCATGAATCCATGTTCTTACGTGGCATGATTAGATGTAACGTACGGAGTATGTCCATCTCTCGATGTGGCCTGAGATGGCACAGCCATCTAGTCAATTTGCGCCGAATCGGACTTTATATGAGCAGGTCGTGGCTCTTAAGAGCTCCTTCCACGTCTTCGAAATGGCAGGTCGCCGCCAATTCATCCAGTAGTGCAGCAGATGAAGCCGCATTCTCTGAGATCTGCTTCTGGAGTTCCTAAATTCCGACTCGACAGTTTCAGCGCTCCGTCATGCTGTGACCCTGCTGCTTGCGTGCCTACACGGTGACATCGGCAGGTGTCGGACATGTGCTGGCAGGGATGTCCGGCATATTTGAGCTGCATCCGTGCACCTGTACAGGGAATGTGCGAGGTTGGACATCGTCAGCCATTATTATTCTCGTCGACTGATGCAGCATTATCCAAGTGTACATATGTGTTTTACATATCTCTTCTCAAAGGGTTATGTTGGAGGAAGCCAGCGGCTCAGCCTTCCTCAGCGTTGTTTGAGAGCATAGATATTCGCGACTGGTGAGTTTTCTCCAGGAAGAAAGCATACAAACCCCCTTTCTATCCTATGCCAATGATCTTTGCAGCGACTGTTCGCTCCTCCACTCTTAGAAAGCCGACAATGACATCTTCCAGGTATATCGATCTCTATATTGAACCATTATAACCTATTTTGCAATCTTGTAAAGCCAGGGTTTACGCAATGCCTCAAAGCAAAGTCAAAGAGCTCACCAGCTGGCCATTTTCATCTCGGCAACTCTGCCCCGTCCTTCCGGTTTGGGCCCATGATACTTCTCCTACTACGTCCTACCGTGAGTCAATTTCGTCGTCGTCGTGTGCGATGCGAAGGTGTGGGGTGGCCGACAATGAATACCGTGGTAAGGACAATTTATATTCCTTGCTCATGACGGCGCGACGTCTGCAAGTCACTCGATCGAGACATGAGCAATTCTCGAGATACAGTGTCGTTGCCATCCGTCTCTGTCTTGCCATCCCCAAGCTGGCCAGCCAAGCGGCAGCTTCGCTCCGTCTCCATCAGTGCGCACACCATCCTGAAATCTCCATTTTCCTCCCACTCTTCCCTCGTCGTCACTAATAGACGACGCAGACTCGCCGTTTCCTGCTCCTCTATTCTACCAGTCCTGGCCAGTCCCGGCCCCACGCCGTATGACCCTCCCCTGACCTCGCCCGCATCGCATCCCATCAAAGGCCCACAGGAGGTCGCATAGACGGCGGCCGAAGGACCGCAGAACCGCTGCATCATGTGATCTTCTGCCTCCCCAACCTGGCATCACGCTTCGGGGGTGATCGCGAGGGATGTGGATTTGAGTTTGGGGGCTGTGAATCGGCAATGCCGACTGATCAATGAGGGAATGGACGACGATGATGGTGACGCTTAGTTGGAAGCGAGCTCTTGGGGGCCGAGACGCGACGTCGTGCTTCGGGGCAGGCACTTTTTGGTAATGAGCTCCTCCTATCGGTGAGGCGGTCGCAGCCTGCTACCAGTCATATTCAATTTGATTTCAGTTCCGCAAGTCGTGCGATTCAACTGAACCGCTTTGGCGATCCTGCGGTGCGAATCAGAAGGATGAGAGGCTAGCGCACGTGATGGCTTTCTCGTCGGTGATCGACTCGTCGGCGATGGACCCGCTGAGCGGAGGAAGACATTTATGACGACTCATATCCGGGAGCCTTTTTCCCAAGAACGGAAATTGAACAGAGAGCGCGAGAATGGGGCCGAAAGACACGAAGGATGGCAAAAAGAAATAGCAATTACATGTTTCGATCATGTGACCTCCGGGTTATGAGCCCGGCGCGCTTCCGCTGCGCCAAATTGCTTGTTGTTGAAGATGAGGACCGTATGTTCACTTTTGAGGGCCGCTGCGCCGCAAGATGTGAAAGATGGCAAAAAGAAATAGCAATTACATGTTTCGATCATGTGACCTCCGGGTTATGAGCCCGGCGCGCTTCCGCTGCGCCAAATTGCTTGTTGTTGAAGATGGGGAGCGTATGTTCACTTTTGGATTGCCGTTTTGGGGAATTGTGGAGAGTGGTGAGGGGACTGGTGTGCTGGGAGGCTCTTGCCGGGCGCGCGTTGCGGGTTCGCGTGTGTCAAGCGACCGCGACGGGTCTGATGTCCACAAAAAGTAGAGGGGTGTGCGGACTTGGGAAGTGAAGGAGTTTGATTGGAAGAAATTGTGTGCTTTACATGTATGGCACATACTGCTTAATAACATCTGATGTTCAGAAGCAGACAATAGTCTTCGATCGACGAGAGTTGCGGACTTTGTTCTCGATGTCGAAATTTTCCGAATATTGCGCTTTTAGCCTCTCACGCTCTGTATTACACGTACGGCCTCACACACTTACTCCCTTCTCTCAGACTTCCCCCATGTTTGCCCTGCTCCATCTCCCTCCCCTCGCGTTCCATCAGTCCTCGCAGCTATGTTCCGTCCTCTCCGTCCCATCCCCGTCCGTGACCTCACATCCGTCCCTGGCTCTCTCCTCCACCGCCAGTCCGCCTTCCCCCTCCCGCTCCGCCTCTGTTCTCCTGTCTGCTCCCCCACCTCGCCCACTAAACCCGCCACTCCGTCTTCCCCCCGCGCAGCCTCGCCAAGCCCAACCTCGCTCCCGCACCCATCATTCGCAGGTGACGGCAAAGACGACAATCTGACGACGCCCCCGGCGCAGAGCTGCTGGCGTTGCCGGCCTGCTGCTGCTGCTACTGCTGCTGCTTCGGAATGGGACCGGGGCGTGCGACGGGCCTGCGGCTGGCATGGTTCGAGGTGATAGAGATGGAGATGGCGGGGTTGCGAGGGGGCGGGGAGACGGGCTGGAGGTGCTGTGCTGGACTGGACGTGGTGCGAGGAGTGCTGGGCGTTGGGAGGTTGTGCTTGGGTCGGTATGTGTGGCAATACGGTATATAGCACTGTAAGCGTAGCCGCGGAATGGGTTTTATTGTGGATAATCTATGAAACTATCTAGGTGGGATTCTATTTATGTGTGTGCACTGATCGTGGGCTATTGAGTGGGTGTTCGTGAGAGTGGATGGAGATTCTGGAACCATGCATGTGTGTTGCTGAAGGAGCAATGTGCGTAATGATATGAACAGGGAGGATAAGGTGTTCTTCTAGAGCTTTGGATAACGGGCGAAGAGGGTGTTGGATAGATGATTTACGGATCTAGGCGTTGGCACCGGAGGATTCTCATGGATATGAGAATCTAGGAGAAGTTCTATGTTAAGAAATAGATGGTCCATAGCATAGATAGATAATCAATTCTTTTACTTTACTTTCCAAGAGAGGAGACAGGAGTAGAAGAAGGTAAGAGAAGAAAAGAGGACAACGCAGGAGGAGACTGATTGTAATACAGTGTTGCGATCACAACGTGTAGATAGTCCTCATTGTGGGCACGGAACGTTAAGTGAGAATGCATGTAGATCAAACTATCTACTTATGAATCTATTTATATGTATACTATAGATAACAGCCTATTAGCAATTAGAAGTGGATGCTTATAAAGGAGGGTGAATACTCTAGTGCATATTCTAATATGATTTGTGTTAGAGGAATCTAGACTAGAGTATTCAACTACCTTCCACGTTAATAGCCAACAGGCTGTTGCCTATTTAGGGCACACAATAAATAGATAGATTTAGTAGTTAGATTAATTCTACATGCTTTCTCAACTTCCGCGCCCACAATATTAAATTGTGATCAACAATTTACTAGTTGAGAATGCGAATCAACTCTAACATATAGACTGTAACAGAAGAGCAAGAGAAGTTAAGAGAAGATGGATTATATAAAGTCTAATTTAGTGTTTAAACTTTAAAATGATCCCGAGAATTCACCACCGCCTAAACAATCATCAAGTCACGAGACCACAGTTTCCCTTGGATTTCAAGATGATGGACGAGTAAATAGAAATCGTATTATTTCAGCCTCCGATTCGTAGTTCATCCTCGTCCTCGGCATTACTTTGCTATAGCATTAAAGGGTCTGAATAGAAATATTGCCGGTTTTCATCCACAGTAACTTAATAATCGCCCACATCCACATGCATTCATCGTAAAGCCCTGCATGCCGTCTTGCTAGTTCCTATAATGTGTCGTCTATATGGGTCCTGCTAGTCCTACTAACATCGAGAATGCTTTCTACTTATATCTTCAAAGCTTTGTTCTACCGGTATTATCGCAATCGCACGGGATCGGCGCCGAGTAAGTTCTTCAAAATCTCGTGATCATCACATGATGATCCTCTTCGGCGACCCGCAGCACCTCGTATCCAGTCATGTGATGTGTAGAAGGCAAGGCGCGGCGCTTGCCCGTTTCTGGCTCCGGACTCGCGTACCTCCGCGGCAACCTTGCAAGGCTGCGAGGCATCACTCGTCCATCACGGACGAACGAACAATCTTTCTTTCTTTCTTTACTTCCTTCCTTCCTCTCTTCTCCATCCTTTCTTTTGTCGATCTTCTTTTGAATTGCGCATTGAGCTTCTCAGAGTATTCATTGACCGAGCAGGCCAAAATGGCAAACTTCGCTCAGCGCTCTGTGCCCAAAGCCTCCACTTCCCGCACCGTTCCAGCTTCCAAGCCTCGCGCAACCCCGCCAATGGACGATAGCCTTTTTGAGGATATTAATTGGCCAGAGGACGATGAAATAGACTACGTGACAAGAGGCAACGAGCATGAACCATCTGACCACCGTTCAGGCTGGGAAGCCAAGGTCCGATAATATCTCCATTATCATGAGGTAATCTGTATCTAACGTTGCATAGTCCGGCTCCGAAAAATCATCCACCCCCTCTGCCACTTCGGGCGAGAGTTGCAGCTATGAGGATGTTCCCGAGTCTCGCGGCAGTGCTTGCACTGGCTCTGGTGGCTGCCGCTTCTCCAAAGAGGCCCGGAGCGTGTTGAGGACTTGGTATCACGAGCATCGAGAGAATCCATATCCGAGCAGCGAGGAGAAGGATGACCTCGTGACTCAAACCGGACTGAAACGCTCTCAGATCTCACTGTGGCTCGCAAATACTCGTAGAAAGGATCGAGCTCGCGCCAACCAGAAGCAGAGCGCCGCCGCCGCAGCAGCACCTCCACAGCCGCGCTCATTCGGAGAAATGAACCCCTTAGATCGATGGAAGGTCACTCCCATTGAACTTGAAGCCGTCTCCACGCCAACTATTTTGGCTGCTTGCGAGGACAATCCGCTCAAGCCATTGGACTCCATCGAGGAAGAATTCAACAACTACCCCTCTTCTCTTTTTGATGCTCAGTCAACGGCCAATTTCTCTCAGTACGATACCTATTGGGCACAATCCATGGCCAGTTATGAAACTGGCTTTACTAGCATGTTAGATGGTTCCTCAGTTTCCGACAACACTTCTTTCTCTTATTCGTCCCTTAACCCATCGTTCAACCAGATGGGCTCTCGAGAGCGTCGTCGCCGCAGAGTCAATTCAAACAAACCGTCAAAGCCCACTGCAAAGGCAAAGGCTCGCCCATTCCAGTGCACATTCTGCCCAGACTCCACGTTCACAACAAAGCACGATTGGCAACGACATGAGAAGTCGCAACACCTGAGCCTGGAAACATGGATCTGCTGCCCCTCAGGAGGGACCATCGACTCTCCTAGCGGTCCTCTCTGTGCCTTCTGCGATTCCCCCAGCCCATCAAAGCAGCACTTGGAGACGCATAACTTGTCCGCATGCCAGATGAAAGAGCCATCAGAACGTACATTCTACCGCAAGGACCACTTTCAGCAGCATCTGCGTTTGACGCACGAATGCAAGATAAATCCTCGCATGGAAGTCTGGAAATCCGAGATCAGCGACGTGAAGTCTCGATGCGGATTTTGTAGCGCAACCTTCACCACTTGGACTGCTCGTGCCGAACATCTTGCCTCGCATTTCAAGTGTCGAGCCACGATGCAAGATTGGGTTGGAGACTGGGGTTTTGAACCTCACATCGCAGCGCTTGTTGAGAGAGCTCCATCAGCCGCTTTGCTGCTTGAGCCACTTGGCGGATTCCATCCCACAGCGAAGGTTGCTGCATATGATACCGCACATATGCCTCCTCCGCCTCTGCCGTTGCAAGATCTAACTGCGCTGAACTATCAAGACGGCGCCCAAGACTTTTATCCAGATCCGCTTGTGGGTTTCAGCAATTGCTTGACAGATTCGGTTATGGTGTTTGATGATCCTGGATTGATGGGTTTTGGATCCACAGATGCTGTTGATTGGTCTCAATTCACTGCATGATGCCCAATGATCCACTAGATCTTGTTTTCAGCACCATATCATGTTTTTTGTGTGCGTACAGCCTTCGAGGTTGTTCTTGGCGTCTTCTCATACCCTCAGCTGAAAGTTGATTAAGCTTTAGTGGTTTTTCCCCTTCTGAAACGGGCGAAGCAGAGCATCTCTGGGTTATCTCTGCTCAATATGTGTCTAAAATATAAAATACGGCAAATGGGCGACTGAGCAACTGATCTGAACCGGTAACAATTCTGACGTTCAACATAAGATTCTGAGTGGAGATCTTTAATATCTTCAAGGTTTCTCATAAATTTGGAATCTCTTCTCGTATTTGTTTGCTCCTCTCCAAACATCCACGGGATCTTGCTTTGATGATTGGTTTTCGTTTTTAACGGATGAGATGGCATTTACTATATATACCATTTACCTTATATACTCGAAGTTCTACTGGAAGTAGACGCCGGGGTTCACGATTTATGACGATGATTCATTGTTATAGAAGACAAATGCACTTCTTAATATCGATCTTGATTTGTATCTGTTTGCGTGCTTTGTAGTTTGTGTGAAAACTTAAGCACTATCAAATGTGCACTATTGAACAATCATCGCTGATCCGCGCTCAAAAAGTAAGCCAGAACATTTGAGAATCCATCGTTGAGAGCCAAGCTGATTGACTGAATCCTTTGACGCAGTATCCTACTCCAACAACCTTGTGGCGATGCCGATATCCTTGATGTGGTTGAAAGCAAACAAAAGTGCCTTCCCACAAGATGCATCCGCCAATTTCATTATACTCGTACACATCAAAACCAACGCCATATTCCCCATCTCAATCCACACCATCTCCTGAACTCCTTGCTGAAAACCCGACCAAATCATCCTAGCAAAGCGCTCAAGCAGCCATCCCATAATACCATCTTACAAAGAACCATATTCGTCTGCATCGAAAAGAGTCTCTGGGCTGAAAGAGCAACATGTCCAGCCACTATGATAAATGCATCAAGGACATCAGGCCTATCACTGCGTCCCAGAAGTTGGACTCCTCTTCAATCCCAGCGCGTTCCTGAAATGCTCAAATCCCCCGGCTAACGAACTGGGGCTCTTTTCAATGCCCATGCCGTACAGACTTTCGCCTTCGCTCTTCTTACTCCTTATCGACTGGCGTCCTGATGCTTCTGACCCTGATGCCTCTGATACGGTTGACTTTCTTCTCCCTGTCGACGACGTATCCTGGCTCTTCCGCAACTTATTACTCTTTTGCGACGTCACAGACTTCTTCCTGCCGCGCTCATTTTGGATCCAAGTTGCGTAGTCATAGTCGTTGGCTTGTGCTGCTTGGGCCTCTTCGCTGTTTCTTGGCGTTGGAGGTGTCTGGATAACATCATTCCACTCCTCAATGCGACGATCCACCTGCTGCGCCCGACGCTCAGTGGCAGAATCGCGCTTGCGCAACGTCCAAGTTGAATCGCTCACCGAGTCCAAATCACCCACCACAGTCACCTGGTCCAAGCTCTTCCGTCCCCTCCGATGCGCCAACCCGCCAAACAGCCTCTCCTTCAACGAACTCGACCTCTTCCGCTCCAGCTCCCCACCCTGTCTCGCCTGCTCACGTCTCGCCGCCTTGGTCGCCTTCCTCAGCGTCTTCTCGCTCGCCTGCTCCGCATACACTTCGCGCCAGCACTCCAGGATCTTCTGCGCGCCCTCGAGCTCCGTCGCCGCGAAGAGGGCTTGCATGTTAGCTTCGTGCTCGCTGGCTTCGTAGATCTGGGACGAGCGCTTCTGCATCAGTTCTATGCTTTCAAGACTGTCTTGATGCGTGTGATGTGGTGAACTGCAGGCGCATGGAATAGTGGGCGTACTTTCGAGAGTGTCGTGGCGAATGTGCTTTGGTGGGCTGGAGGTCTGAGACTTGAAGCTGGAGGTTGGGCCGAAAGGCATAGTCGGGGTGCGACTGCCTATGCTGGAGGTGCGGCCGTCCCTGGTAATACTGGAGGCGATGGAGACGATGCTCGTGGAACTTATGTTGCGCTGGTGTCTGGATTGCCGGACTGGGCGCTTGAAAGGCGGACTTGGGACCATGGAGGCCAGACTCGTCGTGCTGGGAAATGTGAAGTTGTGTGACATACTGCTGATACTCGCGCTTCGTCCACGGCCAAACGGTGGCGTCATGGAGATAATCCTGTCCCATGAGGATCTACCACTGCTCTGACTCTGGTTCTGGTCGATATACTCCGGAAACGGAAACGTGGAGCTCGTTGGTGTCGAAGCCTTGCGATGATGCTTGGATGTTGGCGTTGTCGGAGTTGTGGGCGTGCGATATGCAGGATAGATGCCGACAGTGCCTTTCTTTGGAAGCATATGGGACAGTGGAGATGTTTCCATGAAGACCAAGTTTGTGGGGATGGAAATACGTGGCTGCTCTGCCACTGCCAGCCTGTAATTGCGCAGAGCTTCGGGCTCTATTGAAAGAACGTCTTCTTCGGATGTTTGACGAACTGAGTCATCAGCCTCTAGCTCGGGGGTTCTGAAAGCAGGATGAATAGTTAACTGCCCGCCCTTATTGCGGGACAAAAGATGCGCAAATCTCGGATCATGGCGAAGCTCATTATAATCGATCTGCTGTCTTAGGTGATGTGCAGCTGCGGCGGCCTCTTTGCCGATGTTTCTGAGCTTGGAAAGGCTGCGATCGAGGGCACTCTTTGATCTTTGCGGAAGTTCGGGGCTAAAAATATGGTTTGTACGCACCGATCTAGCTCTGGAACTCTTTGTAGAGGCCATGAATCTCTTCGTCGAGGAAATTATGCCCAGAGCAGTATGAGGACGAGGAAGAGGTTCATTTGGTTTAAGGAGCACAGGGCGCGCGGGAGCTTCCATTGATGGTGTTGATGTTGATGTCGTGATGTGAGTTGGAGCGACGAGACCCAAGATTGTGTTGGAACGATGATGCTTCTTGGATGATCGCATGTTTGGAAATGGAACTGGATAAAATGAGGGCGTTGTGGGATGGATAGATTCAAGTGATGCGCGTGAAAGAGAAAGTGCATGAGGTGGATCTGGAGATCGCTTTGGACGCTCGTTGGGCGTCGGGGAGTCGGGAGGCTTCATTGTGACTCTGTTTTGAAGATTAAGCAGGGCGTCGGTCACGCTTTTCAGACTTGTCAGAACGATCTCGACCTTTTTGCTTCTCAGCTTGTACCTTGGAGCGCTTTCTGTGTCTTGTTTGGGTGGTTGCTGTGTCGGGGTCAATTTGTTGTTGTGACTGATCTGGACGTGTAAGAGTAATCTCTGGCACTTGTACTAAGAGATTTGGAGTTGGGCGACTTGGTGCTGCAAGTGAATTTGTGACAGTTTGTGAAGTGGTGTTCACTTCTGCACCAACTGCAGCAGAGGTAGGAGAGTCTTTCACCTGGCGATGTCTTCTGCAACTGTTTCTTGCATGACCAGTAGAGCGATTGTTATCAGGAACCATCAGAAATGGTGAGGACTTTGATTTCTGCACGTTCTGAGAAGTTGCAGAAGTTGCAGAGCGAGGTCTTGGTCTCATGAACTCTACAGAGGACATCCTAGAATCAGGAAGGAGTATGCTTGGGCCGCTTCCAGACCTAATCTCCTCGATGGATGAAGCTCCCTTTCTGCCTCCAAACACCATATCAGGTGTCCAAGTGGCTGTAGCAGCATAAGTTCCTGGTACAGGTGGAGGTGCACCTACAGGATCATCCCTGATCCATGATCCCTCTAGAGGCATCCGAAGTCGAAAGCCATATGTCTTAACTGGCTCCTTTTTCGATTTCGAGAAAGGATTGGTGAAGAATCCAGGCTTGGTTTGGGCTGGTTGATAAACTAGCTGTCCAGCCTGAAGTCCACCTTTCTGTACCCCACCCTTAGGGCCTGTCTTGGAATGCTTGACTTCAGGACTTTCTACCTTTGGTTTGCGAGCAGTGATGCTGTGCCATGCGTGTGCAATTGCATCTCTGACTCCTCGCTCATCCTCGCTATCATCACCATCCTCGTCGTCAGTATCATTTTGCTGATCTCTCATTAAAGAGTCAGAAGGCAAGTAGCGTCTACTGTCAATCACAGCTTCGCATTTTGCACGCACAGGAATGCCAGGGTTGGCCTTGGATGAGTTCCTGGCCAGGGCTGCCTTCACGGCTTCTCTGTCTTCAGCGGGCGTCTTCTCTTTGCTAGATGATCCTCCAAGTAAAAGCGGCTTCAGCTTTGAGGTCCGCGGATCAATGGCTTGCCCAGGACCGCTCTTGAGAGTTTGTCCGCGGCTACTCTTGGCCTCGTTTCCTCTGTTGTTGTTCTTCTCTTTTCCATTGCCTTCTAGGGAGCTCATCTTTTTGCTGCCGTTCCCCTGCTTTGTCCCGTCATTACCCTCGATGCCGTTTCCACTCCGGATTTGGCCCGTTCTCGTGTCTTCATAAAAGCGAGTGCTTTTTCCGATACTGGCACCACTCTTGTCACTCGGCTTTCGTGCGGAGGCGCCAGCCGCGAAAGATGGCCCTGCTGCCGGCAACGATCGCTCCTTGTCCCCACCATGATCATTGAGGCGAGATCGCGACTTCTTCGGCTTGATCTTTCCGAGAAATGACAATGATTGCTTCTTCACCAAGGCTTTTGCGGATCCTGCCATGCTAGAGGATCCCTCTTTGCTGTGCCGGCTCGAATCATCATAATCACGGGTATCCATGGGAGGAGGAGGTGGAGGAGGTCTCATTGGTGGTGGAGGCCGACGCTCTTCAATTGAAGCGGTAGAGACGGAAGGCAAAAGAGCGCCATCACGCTCCTTGACCTCGCTCACATCTGGCACGGAGATTGGGAGGCGTGGCGGGCGTGGCAAAGGCCGCAGAGGTGGAGACGTCAAACTCTCAGTGAAATCTGTACGACTGCTATCCTCGGCCTTGATATCGCGTGCGTCTGGCACCGAGATTCGGGGGCCTGGCAGAGGCGGCAGTGGGCGAGACACGGACTCCTGGGCAAAATCCGTAGGAATGAGTGATGGACTAGAAGCGCGATCTAACTCGACTTCAGTCTTATCAGACGATCCATCACGTCGCAAGGCGACTGTGCCAACATCGGGACCAAGATGTGGATTACCGTTGCTGAACGATAATCCAGATGCCAGACGGCCAGAGTCGGATCCAAACGTATCTTCCAGCAGGTCTAGGAAAGAACCATGATGGGTTTCACGGTTCTCATAAAGGTGATCAGAGTCCATGGAGGTGTTGCTGCCAACAACACCATCAAATGAAGCTCCATGGACTGGAGTTCTCATGTCATTTCCCAGTCCGATGCCATCCGCATTCTGACTGTGAGCTACAATGGCTGGGTGCTGATCGATGTTCACACCTAACTGGTGGTTAGCACGGCTTGGGCTTCATGAAGATGATTTGATTAAGAGTTGGCTCACCTGTGGGTAGTGGAGGTGCGGCATCTGAATGATCAGCAGGATGTCTCAAGTTCTTTCTTGAGAACATCTTCTTTAAGTTCTTCTTCATTGTGATGATCTTCGATTTACTGCGGGTGAGACTCGATTTGAAGTTGCCGTTGATGATCAAAGGCCGAGACTCCAAATCTGAACAGCTGGAGCAGAAAGAACACAAACACTTAAGGTGGGATTGGAAAACAATAGGATATGAAGTGGAGAAGGTGCAGATGCTGGAATGGCAGATGCAAGTGTTTGTTGTTGTCCAAAGGCCGACGTGATGGTGGTTGACGGTTGTGGGTAGATTGAATTTGTGCAGTATGAGAGAGATGAATAAACGCCAACCCCCTCGTGTTGAGCAATATCCCAGCTTACACTCTATTCTTTTGGTCTGAAAAGGAGAGGCACTTCTGACAAGCAGGTTAGTTGCATATTAAGCTACATTTGTATTTGAAGGATAGTCTCTACTAATGCTAAGGGCCATTCATCATCTCCATATCCTGATAGTTGAGAATCGCCAGACGTTTGCTGGTCAGCACCGCCTGGTCAACGCCAGTGGCATATTCCAGCCTCAAGTCGCCTTCGCCAGCAGTCATGCACCTCATTTGCTTCCTACAGCGCCTGAAGAAACCAGAAGATGCACTCCCACACAAACGTAACACCATGGAGATGTGCGGATCTTATAATTGTGCTAAGCGTGCCATTGGGTTGTTGTCTGGCGTCAACCAAGTCCTTCCTAGAGACCGCCAGACTGATTCACCCCATTCATCATGTAAGTGAAGTATGGGCCAGAGCAAATTTAAACGTCCTAACAGGAGCTCTGGAATATACATTCCTTCATTGTGTATAAGGGTGGATATGTATGGAGCATAGCAGACTCCTGTTCTTGCCGCTTATAGAAACATTGAGTATTATATTAGAATTATGAGTATCTCTTTGTCTTCTGATTCTTTACATTGCTGACAGTTTTAGAGATGATAGTCCACGCAAATTGGAAACCATTCTAAATACATATATATATATTGTTCTAATGATGAGCATTTAATGCTGATATTGTCGTCCTAAAGAATAGAGTTCTATGGTATCCAGGATGCTCTTCACACTCCACCTTGCCGGCGTCATGTTGTGGATTGTTTCTTCTAATTAATGGTGCCTTGGCAGCAAATTTCAATTGATCTTCACTTGTACTACTACTCCTAATGTTCAAGAATCCTTGACGCTGCATGACGAAAGTCCTTGGGGATGTTTTTGAGATGGTTAGCTGGGCTTTACGTACTCTGCAACAGCAGGCGCAAGTATGGCGATCGTCTTGAGCTTATCCAAGGTCATGAATCCCATTCTTTAAATACCTTCTTTGTTTCTCATTGAAATATAAAGTGTGCGGGAAATCGACAATGCATTCAGATTCAGATGTTGTGTGCGTGGATGTTTCTTTGTGCCCGAAAACGAAGCGCTGGACTGATAAAGGGGCTGCAATAAGGGGGTCATGTGGAGTGAGCAACTCTTTGAGCTTTGACGTCATTGTTGAATTTTTGTGGTTGATTTGTTCAGAAGAGTGTTAATTAAATAAGGATAGACGACAATTAAGGGGACAATAAGGGTTTGTCGAGGTTTATGGATAGCAAATGGGGGTAGTGAATGATAAATTTGGAAGTGAGAAATATATTTCGGAACCTTCGAATATTAACGACGTCTCATTTTGAATATCAGCTATGAAATTATATAAATTCACCGATCTTCGGAATATATATGAATATATATTCCTCATACTTTGCATAATTTTAATATAAATTCCATCCATTATTACAGTTGTTTAATTTCAAATCAAAAATACCTCTAGAGGATGAGGGCCAGGGTGAGTTCCGCACCCATTTCCTTTTCGCAGGTTTCTTCACCAGCTGATCGTGACCGTAATGACCTGGGGATCTGTGAATGATTCCGGCGATCTTAAGGAAGACAAGCCTTGGAGCTCCTCTTAATGCAACGGAGAGTGTGTAAAGTGTCGTGTGTTGGACCTCGGAGAATGATAGTTCCTCATCCAAACCGAGCATTTGTTGACGACTCGACTCAACTAAATTGTTTGCATTTGCCGTGATTGAATAAATAAATTATAAATGGCTTTTCCTTACCCAAATATTCGTACAAGCTATCATACACACCCTTTACGGCTTTTCACTCCTATATTCAGACACCCATCTCTCCACTACCACGCCTGCACCGCCTTCTCTCTCGGCCCACTCACCCTCTCAAACCTCTCAAAAACCATCACGAATGTCCCTCTCCCACCCGTCAAACTCCTCAAGTGCTTCAAATACCCCACCATCTCCTTCAACGGCACCCTTGCCCTAACCTGCCTCTGCTGTCCCGGCCCAGACATCATCTCCTTCTGCCCCTCGCTCACCGTGCCCGCGAACGGATCCGGCGGCGCATAGATCCTCGCCGTGTCAATCGCCTTCTCATTATCATACGGCGCCCCCGTCGCATCCTCATCGCCCAGCGAAATCACGTGCCCGCCTCGCGCGGACGAGATATCGTGCACGATGTTGCCCATGCTACCCTCGTCACACGAGATCACGACGTCCATGACGGGCTCCATGATGCTGACGGCCGAGGCGTCGAAGCAGTCTTTGAGCGCCAGCCGCACAGCTTGGTGCGCGGCGGAGCTGATGGCCGCGGCGTGGGTGTCTTTGTCGAAGAAGTCGCGTGCGACGGAGAATGAGAGAGTGGCGTGGGTGGCGGTCATGGGGAATTGCTTGCGCGGTCCGCGGGCGAGAGCTGCTGCGGCGCCGTTGACGAGGGCGTTGCGCAGATCGACGAGGGGGAGATCCTGTGGTAGGGGATATACCGTGCGTGGTTCGTTGGGATCGCTGGTGTCGACATGCACAGTGATGTAATTACCATCTCTCTCCATAGTCGTGCCTAAGTCTATTTCTGTCATATCAACAGGCTGAACTGAGGCGGCGCATCCGGCCTTTCCTTTCTTGCCAGCGATTTCGCGATCGACGAGGAAATAATGTTCACTAGAACCCGATTGCACACATTCGCGATAGCCGATTTCGATATTGCCCATGGATGCTTTGGCCTTGAAGTCGTTCACCAGGCGGTCACGCGCAATCTCGAGATGGAGTTCTCCCATACCGCTCAGAAGCATCTGACCCGACTCATCGTCGACACTGACATGCAGGGATGGATCTTCTCGGAGTAAGAGCGCGAGAATCTGCTCAACATTCTTCTCCTCGCTGAGACTGTGAGGTTCGATGGCTGCGAAGAAGACGGGAGGTGGAACTTCGATTGGCCGCAGATTCAGATTGTTTAATGGTACGGGTGGACCATTCTTGGGATTTACGCCAGCATAGGTAATCAGGGTGTCGCCAGTACGAGCATGCTTGAGACCGGCGATGACGCCGATTTGGCCGGCTGGAATGTGCTGGATTTCCTCTGCTTCGTTGGCATGCATCTGGAGGAGACGACCAGCACGCTCGGTGACATGAAGTGAGGTATTCCATAATGCGCAGTTTCGTTGCAGGGTTCCTGAATAGACTCGTACGTAAACCAACACCCCGCGTTTGGGATCGTTGACAACTTTGAACGCGAGAGCGCAGCATTCGATGTTGCCTGCCAGCGTGGTCGGTCCATGTACACGCTTTCGATCCTTCTTCGACTTTTCTTCATGGAGCTGGAGCTTGCCGTGCAGCAGATCTGGAAGTGTACCTTTGATACCGCCAGCTGTGATCTCGGGGGGTGGCCGCTCAGTCGGGTCTGGGAGGAGGTCATCAACTGCGTCCAACAGCGGCTGTACTCCAATATTTCGGAAACTGGCTCCCGCAAAGACTGGGATGAGACGACCTGTACCGTCGATGATACAGCGCCTAAGACTGTCTCTAATGGCTTGTGGCGGGATAACCATGGGATCATCATCGCACTCAAGCCAGGTAGTTAATAGCTCCTCGTCGAATTCGCAAAGAATTTCGACGAGAGCAAGTCTTGCCTTCCTCAACTCAATTCCCAAATCTCTATCAACAGAATCGAGCTCTTCCAAACTGTACTTCTTGATCGCCTTTCCATCACCGCCTTCTTCCCACTTCAGCGCACAGAGATCAACGGCATCGCCAACGCCCTGAAAACGTCCCTTCCCGCCCTCCCACCATGGAATTTGGCATACTGCAGGCCAGCCATGGAGTCGTGAGCCAATTTCCTTGACTGTCCGCCCAAAAGCTGCACCATCACGGTCCAGCTTGTTGACGAATATGATTCGAGGGATGTTGTACTGGTTTGCTTGCGTCCAGACCTTCTCAGTCTGAGCTTCCACGCCGGCAACGCCATCAAGAACACAGATGGCCCCGTCCAAGATTCTCAATGATCGCAAGACCTCAAATGTGAAATCCGCGTGTCCTGGAGTGTCAATCAGATTGATCGTATGTGATACACGTGACCTTTGGACGCCTTCAGACGACTCCTCGGAAGAGCCGTGCTGGACGGGGGGCCAATGGAATGTTACAGCAGCAGACTGAATAGTAATTCCACGAGCTCTCTCTGCGGGCAGGAAGTCCGTCACAGTAGATCCATCATCGACATCTATGATAATAATCAGTATGGGGAGTGGAAGAAAGGTAGGTACCAAAGACCCAGAAAATGAGACAGAAAAGCATAAATAAGGGGCAGCGACATATCTCTCATAATGCAATTGCTCTTTTTATACTATTTGCCCACACATCACTCACCTCCTATGCGCCGGGTCAGGCCACTGTAATAGAGCATCCGCTCCGTCGTCGTGGTTTTCCCCTAGTAACTTCAGCATTTATGTCGCCCATTGACGAGGCTATACAGCTTACAGCATCGATATGGGCAATAATGCCTATATTTCGCGTCTTCTTGACCTCAGCATTCCGCTCAGAAGTATGCTTGCTTGCACTGGCACAAAAAGGCCGTAGGCGACTCGTATTTTGTATGAGAACAAGCCTCTGTATCGAGGGCCGCCATGATCGATGGGCGGCTCTGGAGAAGAAGACGTCCATTACTTGAGAGACATGGAGGAATGCTTCAAATCATGAGATATCAAGCATCTGAACGTCGGCGTCGTGACGGCTCTTCTTCATCTTCAACTGGTGTCCGGAAGCCGCTTAGCGCTTCTCCCCGCGCTTGCGGCGTCTTCCGCCGCCGAGCCGCAGGTACCTTGAATGATGAACAGCCGCAGCCGCAGCGCAGCGCAGGGCAACGCAACGCAACATCTCACCTCCGAGCTCCAGGGACCATTGAGGACGTCATTCGCTCTCCGAACAATATTTCCAGCTTCAAATACACAAATTCGGAGAGCCTCATTGAGACGGCATTGACTCCAGTATGTAATTTCTCTAGTTAGAGACTCCTATTGACCATAATTGACCTCTCCGCTATCTAGGCCGCCATCCCGCCATCTCATAGTAAACACAGTCACCATGGACTACGCGTCCTCCTTGCACGACACCGATAACCCGGCCGAAGCGTCGCCATGGGGCTCATCTCCGGCTCCATCGCCACAGCATAACAGGTCTACCTTTAGTCCTTCCATCGAAGCGCCCGGGTCGCCGATCATATACGGCCAGAACCGCAACCGGGTGGATAGCTACACCAGCGATTCGGGCATGATGGGCTCCAGCGGACCAAGCCGACCAGAAGAGGATGTCAACGCGCCATACGATCAAAGGCCAGATATCGATGAGTCAATACCAGAGCAATCTATCCAGCAGCAACGGGGGGCGGAGCACCAAGCACAAGGATACCCCGAGCAGCACTACCAGTCCCTTCAGCCCGGACAAGAAGCGCAAAGACAACAGGAAGCTTCTCGCCCATCTACTCGACAGGGACCACAATATAAACTGGTAGCGAAGATAACTGGCTTAGAAAGAACTGGCCGGAAGGATCCCATATTGCGATTTGATGTCCACGTACGTGTGCCTATTGCTTGGCATTCTATCTGGTGGTCGATGCTAACGTCCATAGACTAATCTTCCAGCCTTCCGAACCACACAATTCCGCGACATTCGCCGCACACATTCCGAATTCATAAAGCTCGCTGATCATTTGGTTTCCTCGAATCCAGAAGCAATCGTCCCTGCTGTGCCGCCGGCGTTGACTTCTGCGGGGGCCGGCACCGACGAGGATGAGGCACGTGTGAAGGCTTCGCTGCAACGATGGCTCAACTATGTCTGTGGCAATGAGGTTCTGATGCGAGATGATGAGATGGTACTTTTTGTGGAGAGCGATTTTGGGTACAGTCCGATGGTGAAGAGGAAGCAACCGGCAACGGGTGTTCGCCGAAAGGTTATCAAGCAATTTGCGCCACCGCCAGATGATACCCCAGAGCTTGAAGAGGCTCGCCCTGTGATTAAACGATTCTATCTTGGGACAATGGACGCTGGGCATAAGGTCGACAAGCTTGTCAAGGCCCGAAAAGGTATGCCTATATTTTGTGCGTTGTACACACCTGCTGACAAGTCACAGGTCTCGGTTTAGCAGAGTCCGACTTTGGGGTAAAGATCGGCACTATGGCAGTTCAGGAGCCGCACGGTGGTCTGGCAAATGCCTATCGCAAGCTGGGTAAAACCATCCAAACTACTGGCGACTATCACGCAGCTCAAGGCACCGCAGAAGCGACTACTATGGGCGATCCTCTTGCCTACCACTCAGAAGATGCATTCATTGTGAAGGAAACCCTCACCAACCGACACATCCTCATGCGCGAGCTTCTACAGGCCGAGGCTGTTTCCAAGGCCAAGATCCAAGCCGCCGACCGCCTGAAGATTTCCTCATCGGTCAAGCGCGAAAAGGTCGATGAAGCAATCTCTGCCATGGATGAAGCTCGATCCAACGAGCTACATCTGCGATCAAAGACGCAGCGCGTCACGAACAATCTCCTCCAAGAGACTCGTCGGTGGTTCAATCGTACGACGAATGATATGCGCCTCTCTCTACGTGAATACGTGCTTCGAGAAATTGAGGCCGAGCGCAGAACCCTCGCCACGCTCGAGAGCATCCGTCCCGATATCCGCGCCATTGATTCTTCGGGAGGTCTCAGTAGGTTGGGCAGAGAATCGCACCCAGCAGCTCGCCGTGCCAGTCTGGCTGCAAGTCAGGGTCCAAAGGGCGATTCTTGGAGTGGAGTGCCCAGACGGCCGGATGTGAGCCGCAGCGTCTCGGGCAGCTTCATGTCGGGCGTGCCGGAGGACGAAGAAGTGGAGGCTATCTTGGGGAGAGGACGTGCTTTGAGCGGCGCAAGCGCAGGTGGTCTGACGGGAGTAAAGGAGGAGGACGATGAGGATCGGGTTGATGCCAGGAATGCGGCAAGTCGTTTGGCTACGAGTACTTTCTAGTCGAGGAGCAGGATTGAAGGCGCTTTAAAGGGCTGGATTATTGTTTGCATCCTGAAAAGGTGCGATTAGCTTGAGAAATCATGTATGTAGTAGACCTCATTGGCGTCGGTGTCTTTTGAGCAAGGCGGCTTTATTATCACGACGAATTATTCACTTCGCAGAAGCGCCCAGAGTGCCCTCGTAGATATTTTGTGACTCTAATATCTTCCACGCATAACTACTTTGCTTGTTCCATTTTCCTTATTATGAGGCCTGCGATACATTGTTTTGCGGCTCCCTTCCTCTGTCGGTACAGCATCTGCCATCTGGCCAAACGAGCCTGGCTAAAGCGCACCCTCGGTGTCCCCAAAAACTTTCACTGATGAAGAGAAAGTCATTGCATATCTGGCTGATTTGAGGTCTTCTGCGAGATACATACAACCTCTCTGGCTCTTCACTAACATTTCCGCATCAACTTCACATATCGAGGTTATTTTGGACGACCCAGTACTTATTCTGCCATCTCTCACCGCCGTCAACCGCGCCACCGCATCAGGACTACTGCCATCAAAATGCCAAGAAAACGCTACATTCCCACCGGGCGTCCGCCAGGACGTCCTCGAAGACGAGGAAGCCCACGACTCGGTCCGCTGCACGCACACCCGCCCGCGCCGATACCATCACCATCACCATTGCGCTTTGCGAGCAACGCGACTGCCACCGCCGACGACGACGCGCCGAGAAGCACCCCAACGAAGAAATCGAGATCGGGCGCCAACGACGACTCGCTGAACAGTGTACTGAGGAGCGCGAAGAGAGAGAGTCCTGCAACGAAGGAAGTGAGGGATAAGGACAAGATGGCTCCGGTGAGTTTATGACTGAGGTTGAGGTTGGGGATTGAGGACGGTGGCTAATGCGAAGTAGTTTAAGGATGAACATATTTTGGTATGCGCGAACTGCGAACAATCCTCGATCTTCGCGCGGTCCTAGATGACATGCGAAGATGCAGAATAAGGGAGTAGAGGGATGGGCGCTGATTGGAAACAGATTATTGCGCCGGGCAGCCTGACGACGCTGGCGCAGCTTGGGTTGCCAGAGAGCTTGACGCCTGCGAGCACGAAGGTCCGCACACGCATGTTCTCCGCGGGTGATGGAAAATGGGAACCCTACAAGATTCGGGAGGTGAAGAAAGCGTCTGCGCCCGCGCCTGCGACGAATGGCGATGTAGAGATGGGCGGGACGAGCGAGGAGAAGGAGGACGAAGAGCCGGAGTTTGAGGAGGATCTGGAGAGTGACGAGGGCGCCGTTTATCCTCTGACTGGTAAGTCGGTCACGGATAAAGTTGGGTTTGCTTGGGAACGGGGCTAATTGGCGAAAAGAGGGGAGGATCACGAATATGCCGGCGTTTCTGGCGTTGATGAACCATATCCACAGTATCCTGTCTCCGACTCTGCACACTCCCATTCTCCTCATCGCACAACCCGCATGGACGGCGCAAGATATCGAGGCGCTTACACAATTCTTCTTTGAGAAGTTCAAGACTCCTGCATTCTGCATCATGGACTCTGCACTGGCAATCTCCTACGCGTATGGTGTTCAGCATGCTACAATCATCGATGTCGGATTCCAGAAAGCGGACATCACCACTGTGCTCGATTACTCCGTCCAGCACGTCGGGCGCACGATCGGGCTGAAGAATGCGGGCGGAGATGCAATGACAGAAAGATTATTGGAACTATTAGGGCCGACGGGCTGGACGAAGGACATGTGTGAGCAACTGAAGAAGAGCCCCCTGTGCGAGATCTTGCACCCCGGCGTACCGCTTCCGGGAAGCGCGGCGAGCAAGGAGGACACTGTTAGCAATCCTGCAGCCGCGGCATCCACGGGAGCCCTTTCCTCTGGCCCAGCTGTCAAGATCACAGAAGCTCCACGAGACATCGAGGTAGAGGGAGAAGAGGATATAGATACCGAGAAAGTCGTCGATGATGAGGGTGTCTTGGATGTAGCGAGTATCATCGCAAGCGGCAAGACGCAAGAATTCCTGGCACAGCAAGAACGGAAGAAACAGATGGCCGCCGCGAGGAAAGCAGCAAAGGATGCACGAGAGGCAGCAGACGCGGCAGCAGCAAAGCCTATTAGATTGCCTAATTCAAAGCGTGAGAAAGTCATATTTCACTATCAGGAGCGAAAGGTACCAGGATACATCGACGAAGTACAAGAGAACGGAAAGCCAGCTGCAGAGCCTGAAACCGCAGAGGAAGTGAAGGAAAAGACACCCGAGACGTCCGCTCCAGCACTTCCAAGTGGTGTCGCGGCAGCAGCAGAAGTCCCAGGCCCAGCGGCGGAAGCCAACGGCGAACCAAAGCCCGCCGGGGAAGCACCCACCGTCACCGATACCGAAGCCACCGAAGCCACCGTCCCCGTCGACGACTTAACCGCCAAGCGCGAACAAGCCCGCGCCGCTAAGCGCGAAGAAAAGCGCAAAGCACGCGAAGGCCCCGACGACCCCTCCCTCCACCGTCGCGAGATCGAAGTCGGCACCGAGCGCTTCCTCGCCGCTTCCAACGGCCTCCTGGAACGCATCGCCGACGCCGTGCACCGCACCGTGCTCGCGGGCACGGAGCCGAGCAAGCGCAGCGATCTCTGGGATAGTCTAATCATCGTAGGCAACGGGAGTCGGGTGCGGGGATTCAAGGACGCGCTGCTCACGACGCTGAGCGCGAGGTACTTGATTAGCCCTAGCTCCGCCACGATCTTCACGAGCGAGCTGCCGAGCAATCTGTCCACGCCCGTCGGCACTGGCGCGCAGACCCCGCAGCGCGAGTTCCCTCTGGGTCAGCACCCGCTGCCTACGGGCTCGGGCGTCAATCCGCTGCTCCTTGCGGCGACGACGGCGAGCCATCCGGCGCTGAATCCGAATCTGAATCTGGCGAGTGCGTTTGGAGGCGGGGGCGGTCATAGTGGGCATGGCCAGACGCCGACGAGCATTAAGACGGCGAAGGTGCCGGAGTATTTCCCCGAGTTCAAGGTATGTCATTCCATGCACTGTCTTGCCATTGTGGACTTGAAGTTGCAGGAGAGGAGCTAATAAGGGAATAGAACGAGGGGTTCGAGGAATGCGTGTTTCTCGGCGCGCAGGTGGCGGCCAAGGTCATCTTTGTCCAGGACCAGGGCATCAGCAATGGCTTTATGAGTCGCGTGCAGTATAATGAGAGCGGACCGAGTGGGATCCATGAGGTGGGATTGACGTTTTAAGGACGGCGGGCAGGACGGGGAAGATCGGGGAACGGGCGTTTCAAACCATTGCAAGCAAAAGCAGAGCAGATAAAAGATGCTGGCCGGGATGGTGTTTGGGAGTTTATGAAAATGGAGGGGATGGGTGCTTGTGTAGGATAATAGAAGAGATTTGAGCTCTTACCCATGGCTCATCCGTAGCTGGGAGTCAAAGTTGGCTTCAATGGCAAGGCAAGACTGTGCTTTGGTCTGTTTATGTGAAGTGACAAACAACATGAAGTTAACATCCGTGATTGCGACATATTTCTTGTTCTTACCTATCTCTGAACGCCATCTGGTGTGCTTGCCTCCTCTCATCTAATGCGCCAATAATGCTCCTTTCCCCCACAATGCTCTGATAACTCCCTTTGCTTGACTTCCCTCAATGTTCAACACGTCAGAATCAGGCATTAAACGAGGTCTCCATCGACCTCATCCCGCCCAACCCGCCAATCTTTGCCCCCTCCTCGTAAACCGCCTCGTGATCAGCCAGCGTAATCATCGCCACCTTCTTCCTGCCGGCCTCCACAACGGCGAATTTCCGCCCCAGCTCCCGCGCGCTCCGGATGCTCTGCGTCATGGAACTCAGCAGGCTTACGAGATGTACGTCGTTCCTCGATGCCAGGAGCTCCTTGTCGAAGACGCCCGTGTCGGTTTCCTGTTCCGCACTCGATGATGCTGGGACGATGAGAGGGAGCCGCGACAGAAGCGCGACGATAGAGCGCAGGATTTCGGGCGATGACTCCATAGGCGCGGCTGTGGGAGGGGAAGACGTGAGTCCATTTGCAGTTGACGCAGGAAGGGACTCGAGATACGTCTTGATGAGCTTGATCCTCGACTGCAGCATGCGGACCGCATTCGCTTTGGCTGTCAGACTGGCGATCAATTCTGCATCTTCGCTCGACAGGATGGTGTTCACATCAACCTCCTTCTCCTTCTCCTTTAATTCCTTCAATTCCTTCGTCCTGTCGTCCGACGCCCGCTTCTTGCCCTTGTTACTCTCCTCCCTCTCTACACCCTTGCCCTTCCCCTTCGACTTCCAATTCGCGCTTGTCTTCGGCGACGGCGCGGACACGGCCGCCGCATTCCCGCTGCCCCTTGCCACAAAATCAATGGCGATTCTCTCCGCCTCGCCCGTCTCAATGCTATATGGCAGTTCGCGGAAACCAGCGGCGCCGGTGGCAGAGGCGGGCAGGGCGTCACTCATCTCGACATCGCCTCCGGCGGCGCGAGTGGAGGGGTCGGAAGTCGAAGTGGCTTCGTAGAGGGAGATGGGGAGAGCGCCAGAGGAGGAGCGGGAGAGTGCGGTGGAGGGGTGGAAGCCCAGGAGGAGGTTCGGGAGGTCGGGACAGAGGGTCGAGAATTCGTTTTGGAGGGAGAGGTGGTGGGCGGTTGGGCCAGTGGGGGAGACGAGGGTGTAGTAGCCGACGAAATCGAGAGGGGGTGCCTTGTGGACATCTTTCACTGTGAAGAGTTAGTACGTGGATAGAGGAGGAGATTGAAACGAGAAAGCGCACTCTGCTGCAAACGTGTGTTGAACCAGTCGACGTCCAAGCTGCCGTCGAGCATCTTCACCTCAAAGGCGTGCTCGATTGTGATCTCGAGACCATTTTGCTGGCCGAGAAGAGCGCCGACGAGAGGGCCGGTTTGGTTGCGAAGAGTATATCGGGTGATGTAGTCGGAGATTGTGAGGAGGACGAGGGGATGAAGGGCGATGTTCAGGCCGGAATCTGATTTCTGGGTGGAGAGGAGGCATGGCGGCTGTGGCTGTGATGTGGCCATGTCGATATCTGAGAGGGCAGATAGACCATATAATAATAATTCTTGAGCTTCTATGACCGTAAAAAGTCGAGATGTTGTTGAAGTTTGGAGGTTGGAAGGTTGAGGTTGAGAGCTATGCTATGGAATTGTAGCCTTGCGGGTAGACGTGGTGGTGTAGCTCCAGCAGCGGGGTTGTGCTGTGTGGGGAACCGTAGCCACCCTAAAAATGACACAAGGCTGACAAGGCTGACAAGGCTGAGATATCACACTGTCTTCTCTTCTCAGCCTCCTTTCTTTCTCATTCATCATCACATCACTAGATATTGATATTGGCCTCAAAATCGTTTGGAAAATATATATTTTGCCATCAGGTTTTAATTCTGTCTCTCTTCTTCTCAGTCTCCATTCCGAATTTCCTTAAAACAACACAACTGGACGTTGATGGTTCAGTGTGTCTGTAGTCTTCCTCGCTCACACGCCACTGATCCTGAGAATCTTTGCTCCCACTTTCAGGGAGCCATGGAGTCTCACTAGCCATTACTCCCATTGCAAAATGCCCATCTTTGTTAATCTTCGTGCCAGAAATACCTTCACCTAGATGGCGCTTCTGAACTCCTTTGTTAAGTTTAGTCTTCCAAGCGTGGAAGCTACGATCTGCCTTGATACTGCCTTGATACTGCGTTGAACTTGGAGGAGCTCAGGCACTGGAGGAAGGCCCCCAATACTGTTTGCTGGCTTGTTCAAGAGAGCTTGAGAGGGCACAGTCTCCTGCTGGAAGATGCCACATAATATTCAGCATGTGCATTAACATGCAGCAACTTACGCTCATCTCCATACCAGCACAGGCCGCAGGCAGTTGTGAAGTAGTCGCTGCAGATTTTGGGGATTTTGACTGAGGTTTGACTGCTGAGCCCATCTAAGCTGTCTGAGAGGTGTTTATGGCATCTCCAGCGTTGTCAGTGCGGCGTTGTTGTTCAGAGTTCAGTCGTCCATCATGTCCCAAGTCCTGATGACTCAGCAGCACCTTCCAGCTTCTTTGCTGCATTCATTTTTGATTTCATGTCTTACAAAAGCAATGGCATTAAACTGGCTGTCAGATGTGTGCCATCTTTTTGCGCTGGTCTGCGAGGCCGCAAACTCAGTCGCTGTATGGATATGAGAATCTTCGGTTTCTCGATTCCCAATCCTCTCCATATCCAGAGCCTCAAGTCGAATCAAGACTTTTCCCAGCCTCAGCTGCATATTAATTGCAAGCTTCTTCTACGACAGGCGATTCACAGCCTCCTGAACAGACCTTTGAGCCTCATCTCGTGGACAATGGCTCTCAGAATTCGAGTAAGCTGGATGTCTGACTGGAAAATTTGGTATATCTTTGGTACTAGTGTGGGAAGGCGGTGTACTGCATTGTTGCGAATTCCTGTCGCCTTAGAAAGTAACTTTTTGAAGTTGGTTTAGAACACTCTCTAGAAGTCCATGAGCTGGTTTGACAGAATTGAGTTCAGCTCTCCATTAAGACATTCAACTTCTTTTGGGCTTGATAACGACTTAATCTTTTTATCATAAGGCAAACAGGTCGTGGCGAACTCAAAACAGCACTCCTCTAAGAGACGCTGCATATCGTTGAGGATACGATGCTTAATATCGTAAGGGAGCATTCTAGATTTGAGAAGTCCTGAAGAAATAGGCTGCTTTAGTGGAGTCGGCTTGTGATCGCATTTCCGTTCTATAATTTAGAGTAGCTAGTGACTTGAGTCGAATGTGCTGCAACTTAGAGAGGTTTTTGACCTAAAGGACGAAGATACTGTTAATATATTTCCTTACGTATAGTTTAAAAAGTATAAACTAAACAAAAGAATTGTACTAAGACATCAATGAGAGAAGAGTGGAAAGACGTACCTAGGACTTCGGTTAAGAAGTTCGAAAACCATGTGGGGTTTTGCATAGCATTGCCATCTCATGTCTAAAGTGTGGCACAATGATTAAAAGCAGACATTAAGATGCACAACGGGGTGCAGAATACAAGGGCAGCAATATAGTAAAAATGACGTTGTCTCGTTTATTTGTGCTGCTTACGCTAATGTTGTGCTTCTCTCCTAGACTAGCTCTTGTCCTCTGCAATCTGTTGTGCAATCTTATACTATAGTATATTATAATGCAATTATAATCCTCTAAGAGAGCCTTTGTCTATGAGCAGCGAGCTTAGAATTAGAGATTTTAGAAATTTAGTATAATGATTAAAGAGCAGGGCACATTTTAGGCACGGATAAAAACAAGGCTTGCAATAGGAACTTCATTATGGCATAAGAACTGCCTACTCACTACAGGATGCCTTTTCTAAGTTGTAAACAAACAAAGACGTAGGCAGGATTTAAACCTAAACATATGTTATATAGAATAGAAGGAAAGTCGCTAGAATGGCGAACTTCATTTTAGGTGCTAATATTAAAACAATGGGTAGGTAGGGATGCGAGAACGTGCAGACTAAAAAAAAAAGAATCTTGTAATTATTATTATCAGATTGTATTTGTATGTGAAAGAGGATAAATAGGGTAGGCGTTTATGCAAATATAGTGCGAGAGAAAGTACGAGAGAAGAACAAATTATATTAACGTTATAACGTGCTTTACCTAACAACGAGGTATGATACAAGTAGAGAAATGTTTTTGCTAGAAAAGATAAAATGCGTATCTATGCTCCTAAATTTCCCATCTCATATAGATAACCTATACATCTCAGCATGTGGACTGCTTAGTGAATATTCAACTAACGGAGTGAATATAATCAAGATACCTTAGGACAAATGGTCCAGGTATGATATTCACTTTAGTATATAGCCCTCTCGTAATGCGGTGAGCTGTAACGCCATAATCAGCCGCGTCCGCTCTTTTATTTGCTTTGTCTCACCACCACAGGCACAAGCCCGAATCGCATTTTCTGGATCAAGTTCTAAGTTATCTGAGCGAGAAGAGCCTTGCAGCTGTCTGCATAATAACCAGCACCTTGCTTAATTATCTGTTCTTCTTCGCCCTCTTCGACAACCTTGCTATCCGTTGCCAGGCACATGCCCTTCTAGGACTGAAGCATTCGTCTTGGCAGAGATCTCAACGTATAGGATTTATTAAATACAGTCACTGCGCACAGTACTCAGAACTGTCAGCCACCCAGCCATTCAATTACCCTCTTTAAGGATGAGATCTTGATTGTGATCTTCATTATCATGGCTATTAGATCTCTAGTACTAGGCGAGCCATGTCTGAGTGCTAGATATTGCTTAGAGAGAATACAGTCTCTAAGGAAGGATATTTAGTATGTCAGTGTCTGGCTCATTACTAGCTAGGGCTCCTTGATGCCAACTGAGTCGCTGCGTCACTTACAGCTCCGACTCTGGGCAGCAGTGTTCAGCGACTGGATTTAATAAACTCCTAAAATATGGGCCACAATCGCGCCACAGAACGATCCTCTACTCCTCGTCCCCTCTATCTCCCAATCATGGCGCCCACTAGGACAGTTCAAATCGGCCCAGCCTCCAACACAACCATGCTACTACCCAGCACGCCATCAGGTTCCCGCCGGCATGGATGGCTGGCATACGAACCAAGTGAATGAAAAAGCGCGCATGTGACTCTTCAGCCAAAGCAATAGATAGGGGTAAAGCTCGACGTCAGTTCTCCAAATCCCTCAGCTGCTGGCTCCCACGACTCAGTCTCCGCTGACCATCCACAACACGGCTCTGCAACCTCTCGCCGCCTGTATTGGGCTGAGATCTCTGATACCGGGCAGAGGCTTGCCGCAATGGGACTTCAACCACGTCTGTGAAGAGGTCATACACTCTCTGCAGGGAGACAGCGTGGCGTTCGGCAATCATGGCATAGGGGAAGGCCATCTTGCAGGTGTTGGCGATGTCGAGATAGATGTCTTGGCTACGGGTCGTTGATAATGCTCCTGGCAATGGCTCTAGGGGAGGTGGAGCTGGACTTCGTTGAATGTTGGACGAAGGAAAGTAAGTGGTTGATGATGGTCGACGGGGACCTGGATTTGAGGGAGGAAAGTTCGGAACAGGCGGTCGATGCTGGTTTATGGAAGGCCTTCTTTGTTCGCTACTTGATGCAGGTTGACGAGCTTGATGATAACTGTCAGTTCGTGATTTCCAAGATCTCCAAGACCCTCTCCTTTGGTTGATCGGAGGATCATTGAAGTTATGATTGACATCTGGATTACTTCTAATGCTCTGTCTACGGCCATATTGGGCCCTTCTTGGGAGTTCAGAAGGTTGGTTGCGCAAAGTTTCTGAGAAGCCACTGAAGTACTTCGAATCACCTGTGTCACGACTTTGGCCGTGAGAAAATTCAACAGCCCCTGGGCCCGATGCTAAAGACGGACTTCCCTGACAACCCGGCCACTGAGGGATTTCGGATAATCTTCGTTCTCTAGGCGGGCCAAATGACTGCGGTGCGTCCGAGTTGCGATAATTATGCTGACCCAGAAGCATCGCAGCGGATGTCCGCTGGCTATCACGGATTTGAAAGGGCACCCTAACTTCAGAATTACCGTTATTGGCGGATGAGGATTCGACTTTCACGTTGCTCCTGTGAGCCGGCTGTGGAAGGTGAGGATTTCTTGAAAGGGTAACTTCCGGCTTTTCTTTCACAGATTTTTCTGCAAACTTTTTCGGCACATTCGTCCGTTTTATCAATGGCATATCATCCTGGAATGATTGATTCTGCGGCGAAGATGACTTTCTTCTCTTTCTCGATGCTTTTGCACTGGCATTTGTCGGCGTGGAAGCTGTGCCACTTCTTATTGCTGATGGTAGATCTAGGGTTTGTGGTTGCGGAGTATCTTTGCTACTTCCATTCACTGCTTTCGAGGATTTGCCATTCTTTGGGCTGGTACGGGCCTTGCTGGGGCTTGAGGCTGATAAATAATCGTCCGAGGCTTTAGAAATTGCGCTTTTAGTAGACTTCTGACCGACTTGGACATTCTCCTTGGACGAAAGAGAAGCGACATGAGAGACGTCCAAGCCCGAATTGACACATTGAGAGCTATCGGCCGAATGCTCATGTGCATTTTGATCATCTCTCTTCTTCTTTCTGCGCTTTTTGGCTCTTTTGCTAGCCGGGTCGACAAACAAGAGTTGTACGTCATCGTCATCGTCGTCATCAGAAATTGAGGCCGTTTCATTTGATATAGCTGGAAGCTCGTGTCCATTCCGATTGCTAACGCCGCCTGGGTTTTCACGGTGTCCTTCATCCACTGATACCGACGTCTTCTGTGCAGTTCTCACTGACACAGATTGTACCTCGTTTGGTAATAAGTGAAGATGTGCAAGGTTATCAGATATATTGGCCACCGGCCAGTAAAAAGGTTGATTCATCGGTGCTTCGGTGCTCATCGGCCAAATGTCCTGCTGAGAAACCATTGGAAAACTGGGGCCGTATAATAAGCCCATCATCGACTCGTCCGCAGCTTGATCGAAACTCAAAGTGTCTTGCGATCGTTTGGATTTGGACGATGAGTTCGAACTTCTTGGAGGGCCACCATAGGTTTGGTATTCAGAGCCTGGATTTATTTGCCAGTTCGTTGGTCCAGAAAGACCTGGTTGTTGCTGCCATAGCTCCGCGTATTGTAACATTTCTGGCTGGCACGAAGAGTCCAATTTGGTTCCATCAACGTCCGACGTCGATATCGATGTTGACATAGACTTTGCTAAGTGCATCTGGGGCACATTGGCCGGTGCTGGTGATGCCGATTGAGAGGTCGTCGGCGCAACTGATGCTGAGCTGAGTGGAATTGAAGGTTGTTTTGGCTGCCTGGAGGATGTGCTGGCAGGGAGAAGAAAATCTCCGCATGAAACATATTGAGGACACTGCGGAGGAAGTTGGATTGGAATGCCTGTGGCCTGCTTCATCTTTTGCTAGTTCAGCAATGTCGTGGATAGACAATTTCAGCCCAGTAAGTACCAGCGAGAACCTCCTACCAAAACGAAGCAATAGCATAGCAAAACTGGTATATTAAACGGATCAATGATCCGATGAGATATCTATGGATATCAAAAAAGGCAGCTCGAAAGAAAGTGAAGATGACAAAGATAAAGAGAAGTACTGAGGCTGCAGGCATAATGCCGCCATGCATACAACAAACCAGAGAGAACTGGATGGCGGAGAAGGGCTGTGAAGGATAGTATGCTAGAATTCAGGATAGTTGATCACAGTGATATATCATTCGGCCTATGTCACCCTTTCATCCATCATTCTGGCCATTTCAGCCTCCTCATCAACCTCTTCTCCTCCTATCAATTTCCGGACATCGTCCCGCCTCAAAGATCCCTTCATTTCCTCGCCGATATCCCTACACAACCCTTCCAGACTCAAAAACGCAACAACAAGAAATCCCAATTCCTCCCTCTCCACGTCAAAAACCTCCCACCATTCTACACTCGGCAAGCTCACCTCCTCCTGCCGCGCTGCGAGATAGATCGCCGCGACAGCTAATGCATTCGGTTGGTGCGTCAGATACAACATCTGCGGGGACAGCAGCGCCGTGTTGAGCAGAGCGATCACGCGGCGGGCGAGCTTGGGACCGGTGAGTACGGGGTAGGAGGCGGTGAAGAGATCCAGCGTTTGAAGGTAGGTGATTGAGAGCGGATGAGGGAGGGAGACATGGAGGTTGAAGCCCAGGGCGTTGAGGATGTGGCCTTCGAGGGTGAGGACGCGGGCTGTGAAGGCCGTGTAGGCGGCGGAACTGAGGTAGTATGATTCCGGATCAGAAGGCTTTGCGGGATCTGGAGGCGGCGTTGCCGAGATTGCTGAGGCGGCGGAGAGGAGGTATGTGTACACGTTTGCGATTGAGCGTAGGGAGCGTGGATGTGGTGATACTTTGGCGCTGAGATAGAGTGTTGCTGCTGAGATGTCCTGTGGTAATATTAGCTGCTGCTCTGTCCCTCCATCTGTCTCTCCTCTCTCCTCTCTCTTCTCTCCGTCATCCTTCGGATGCTCAATCCTCCGATATGTGGCCATTTGAGAAGTGTAGGGGCAACACATACCGCGAATTCATGTCCCATCAGTCCATCAACGACCCAATACCGGAAGAGAAGCACGACGGCTTGTGCAGCGACGCTCTGGGGAAGACGAAGCAGTACGGCGGCTGCTTGAGTGAGGCGGGCGGTGGAGAAACGGATGCTGTCCTGGGCGGAATGTGGGATATGAGAGTTCAGGCGGGAGGAGACAGTGAGCTGCGAGGGAGTTGCGAGGGGGTTTGTGAGGTGCGACATGTTATTGATTTATTGTTGTGGAGGAAGGTAATTCTGAGGAGGAGATATCCTGGGGAAGAACCTGAGAATAGATGTCGATATCCCTCAGTCCTTGGCCATGCAGATTGCAGTCGTCTTCGCAGTTGCTAATATCATATATGTTGATAAGTCCTTATGGTCCAAGGAAGTCTATCAAATATATTCTTAGCCGTGGTTGACTGATGCGGAGCCGTACAAAGCGCTTTGAGTACCAGATCCAAAATCTAGCTGTGAAGGATAGTGGTAGCAACTATGAGTGGTAGAAATAAGAAATAGCAGCTGTGAAGTATATTAGTCGGAGCAATATCCATTCCATTTCCTATCCAGGATATCATGAAGCTTTATCAAGCACGTGCCGATAAGGAATGCATTCCTCGTCCTATCACCACGTGATGTGCAAGAACCGACGCTAGCCCATCCGGGACTTCTTCGGCTATTGCCGCAAAACGTGGGGAAGGAGCGTGGTTTAAGCCGAAGTCACGACTCTCCACCTGCCGAGCTCGGTCCAAGATATCCCAGCGACGAATCTCGACCCCCAAAACACTTCCGGCTCGTTGTCGTCGCACCTCAATCGAGCCAATTCCTCCAATTCCTCCTTCTCCTCCATCATATACCCAACATGTCTGCGTTGCGGATTCTCGTGCCCGTCAAGCGGGTCATTGACTATGCTGTGAGTGTCCTATTCCACATGTCAATTGCTTCAAAAACAGCAGCTGGTTGCCCCTCGGCTTTAGTCAAGAGGCTGCCCCGGGCGGAGTGTTGGCACAATAATAGCTAATGCCATCCTTCAGGTCAAGCCCCGCGTCAACAAGGCCCAAACGGCCGTCGAAACTGCCGGCGTCAAGCACTCCATGAACCCGTTCGACGAGCTCTCGATCGAAGAATCCGTCCGCATCCGCGAGAAGAAGTCGGCCCCCGGCGGCGTCGAAGACATCCTCGTCATCTCGGCCGGTCCGGCAAAGGCTGCCGATGTCCTGCGCACCGCCATGGCCATGGGCGCCGACCGCTCGATCCACGTCGAGACCAAGGAGGGCGACGAGCTCGAGCCGCTGACCGTCGCGAAGCTGCTCGCCAAGGTCGTGCAGGACGAGAAGAGGAACCTGGTGTTCCTGGGCAAGCAGAGCATCGATGACGATGCGAACCAGACCGGCCAGATGCTCGCGGGCTTGCTGGGCTGGAGCCAGGCGACGCAGGCCAGCAAGGTGGAGTTTGAGGGAGACGACTTTGTCAAGGTTACGCGCGAGGTGGATGGGGGCGCGGAGACGGTCAGGGCGAAGTTGCCGCTGATTATCACGACGGATTTGAGGTTGAACGAGCCACGCTATGCGAGCTTGCCGAATATCATGAAGGCGAAGAAGAAGAAGCTCGAGAAAAAGAAGCTGGATGATTATGGGATCGACGCGGCGAAGAGACTCAAGACCCTCAAGGTCATTGGTGAGTAACCGGCCGTCAGAGAGAGTGGAAGGAGATGCTAATGCGCGTACAGAGCCACCGCCACGACAGGGTGGAGGAAAGGTCGAGGATGTCGATGGAATGATTGCGAAACTCAAGGAGCTTGGGGCGCTGTAAAAGGCCTGCGAGGAGTGCGTCGATGTTATATCATAGAAGCATACATTTGGCATTTAGAGATTGTCCCGGTGTTTGTAGGATATATCATGTATGAAGCAATTTACAAACTATCCTGGCAGGGAAGGAGTCATAGCCACAGCAGATATGATATGCTCTATATGATCCTCGTATTGTACTTGTACCTGCTGTGCAGATCTGTGGATTTAAAAGGATCTCATTCTCCTGGGAATTTGAAGGGATTTGTCGAAAGTCTCAAGACTGTGACTAGATTCCATAAACCCCAATTTAAACAATCATATATATTAAAGAGTGTATATATATATTTATGCATGTCTATGGCAGTAATTGCAGACTCCTATTATCGTCTCTGGATAACAGCGTCAATGGCGCTTCGCAGTGGGATCACGTGCTCAATGATCAAATCCTCCCTCAGATTTCGAATTCCACATTCGCAGGCTACGTCATGTCACGTGGTGCTCTCACATTTGATGACTTTGCACTTTCACATCTGCGCTAGGCTGAAATCAGACTTACCGCGTCACAGCACCAGACCGCGATCGTTCGCGAAAGAAAGTCGCAAGTCGATAATACCACCACCAAACACTTCACAATACTTCACGACCACTTCACCTTCATCACCTCTGAGCTGATTTCTATACAATCTCTTCTCTTTCTCCCATCCAGCTGTTGATCTATATCAATCGATTTACCGTATCAACACCGCCGTTATTCATTCATACATGGTCTCATCATAAGCATTCGCAATGACCGATTGGACCAAACTGAAGGTTCCAGAGCTGAAGGCTGAGCTCAAGACAAGGGGACTGCCGCAGAATGGCCTGAAAGCTGCACTGGTCGCCAGGCTGGAGGAGGCCGACACTGAAAAGGTTGCTGCCGATGAGCCTCAGCAGTCGGGACAAGGCGACGACGATGCGACCATCGAGTCCAACACAGTCGACAACAGCCCCAGAGAGGAAGAAGCTGCGCCGCCGCAACCCGAGGCGCATGAGGGCACAGTACCAACACCTCCAACGCCTTCCATTGAGACACCAAACGCGCAAGCTGCATCGGATGATATCAAGAAAGATGCCCAGTCCGCGGCTGCTGGAGCAGAAGAGGCTGCGGCGGCTGCAGCGGCGCAAGCTGTCGTCCCCCCAATCATCGCCCAATCAAGCAAAGAAGAATCCATGCCCGATCTCACACCAGTTGGGACCACGGAACTCAAAGAAGATATTGAGAAGCGCAAACGCCGCTCTTTATCACCACCACCAGCCAATGGCGACGCTCCCCGCAAACGCCAACGGCAAGATATAGATGTCGCTGTTACCAACACAGACAAGGTTGCCACTACAGAGGAGGATGCGCGCTGGGTTGAAAATCACAACAACTTGGACAGCGCAGAGGTGAATGCCGAGATGGAAGAGGTTGCGGAAGAGGGCGTTCAGGGGAATCCTACAATTGTAGATACTGCGACGGAGGAGGTTGTGGTGGAGCACGCATCTCGGCGAGCATCGGAGGAACAGCAACAAAGGCCTGCACTCGCGCCAGGAGCTGCAAACATGGAAGAACCTCCACGATACAAATTTAGATCTCCTGAAGATCATCCTATGGACGACTACGAGACTAATTACGGACTTCGCAACGATCGCTCTCCTTCGCCACCATTCGATCGCCGCTCTCCTGCTGCCGACTACGGTATCCGCTCCCCAGAGGTAGAGCGAAGCGTAGCCCCAGCTACCCACCCCGCAACCTCTGCCCTCTACATCCGCGATTTTCAACGACCTCTTAATCGTAATCAGCTCAAAGACCACATCACCACCCTGGCGACCCCACCGGGCCAATCCCCAGATCCCGACGTCATCATCGACTTCTTCCTCGATTCAATCTGCACCCACGCTTTCATAGCGTTTACGAACACCTCCGCCGCCTCGCGCGTCCGCTCTGAGATCCACGACCGTATCTGGCCAGACGAGCGCACAAGAAGACCGCTGTGGGCGGATTTCATACCCGACAGTAAAGTGACGGAGTGGATTGAGACTGAGAAATCTGCAGCAGCAGCCAGATCAGGCAAGAAGTGGGAGGTGGCCTATGACATGGACGGCGACGGCAACGTGACAGCTTCTCTGCAGGAGACTGGGGAAGTCCCAGCGCAGCTGAGGAAACAATCTTCAGCCTCGATCGCTCCAACTCCTCGCCTGGGTGTTGTGGGTGCGCCATTGGGACCGAGGGCTGATCAGAGACGGAGGGATGATGGGTTACGCTTCGATGCCCCTGTTGATCGCCGCCCTTCCTTCGATCACTCTGCGCAATATCCCCCGACACCACTGCAATCAAACGTGGACATGATTTTCACCAAAACTTCTCCCTCCGTCTCCTTTCTCCCTGTGCCGAAGGAGCTCGCGGAGCGCAGACTCGATAACATCGACAACTTGTATGCCAAGGACGCAGAAGCGGAGTTCAGAGTCAACAGCGAGAGTCACAGATACACTTTCGAGGGCGAGACGCTCGTGGACCGCGGACCGGAGATCTTCCCAGGCATCAGACGCCCGCCGGGAGTTCGGCGAGTCCCATTACCAAGAAACTTACTAGCCGGAGGGGCTCGGCCTCTGCCTCCAGCACGTGGATCGAGAGGCTACGACCGCAATGACGATAGAGGGTACAGGGACTGCAGAGGTGACAGAGGGCCACCAGGCGGTCGGGGTGGTTATGGAGGAGGCTTTGATCGCGGAGACAGATACGAGCGACCAAGAGACGGCTACAGAGGTGACAGAGGCTTTGATGGCGGAGACAGATACGAGCGACCAAGAGGCGGCTACAGAGCTGACAGAGGCTTTGATGGCGGAGACAGATACGAGCGACCATCCGATCGTCGCAAGGATTTCGGTCCTGGAAGCAATTACAGGAATAACTACAGGGAGGGGGCGCATTGGCGTGACGGAGTGACAAATTCCAAACACCTAGGATAAGTTGCCGGTTATGGAATACCGAAAACTTCCTTTTGTGTATAAAGCCAATCTTTGGCTTCGTCCCTTGAGCTGCCTTCGTGGTCAAATTGCCACTCAAGTAGTCCGTCGAGTATTGTTTTAATAACAGCGCCGGTTTTGTCAAGCTTGAAAAGCTCTTTGATATCGTTCCCGTCAAGGATTGGCTTGACGAGTGGTGCATCTTGTAAGTTCTGCCGAAAGATGAAGTCCATGAATGTAGAATAGCGCCTGAGCTGTATGGCGAAAAAGAAGTCTTCCGATGCTTCATAGGCGACTTCTGCGAGCAATGAATAAAGGACTTGAAGTTTCCAGGTCGTACCCCATGATTTGATCGCCATACCGACAATGCTTCGAGGGGTGATAGAGCCATTTGGTGCTGTCACTAAGTCGATGGTTGATTGGATGCCACCCATGTGATTAATGGAGTCCTCCACCAGTTGGGTCACTTTCGTTGTAGCCCGAATTGCTCCCGTCACGCCCTTGACAACCTGCTTAAGTTTCCAGTTCGTACGTCTGAGGCTGGCAATCGGAGCGTACGCCGCTATTGCCCAGAGATTCTCGCTTTTCTCCTCGGATTGAACTAGCCTCTGCCCCAAGGCCTTCCCCACGGAAGTCGTGTCGTCTAACAACACTGCAAGAACTTGGTAGGCATGAGGCCACGTTGACGGCCATGGACGATCCAAGTTCTGGTGAGGAAGGAAATTCGTTAGGGCTTGACCTAACTGGCCAGTGATACTCGGACCGAGGAACACTGTTGAGTAAAGATCCGCTTCGTAGATCAACTTGAATGCCAGCGACGGATCCCGATCATTCATCATTTTCATCACCTCAATCCCGATCCTCTCGCGGGTAACCTTCTCATTCAAAGCCGTCTGGATCCTTTTATCCTTCATTGACTGCTTAGCTTCCTCATCAATTGCATATCCCAACTTGCTCGCAAACCTAATGATCCGAAGAACTCTTAACGGATCATCTATAAAAGTTTGATATGGCTCAAGAGGAGTCCGCATGATACCCACTGCCATATCATCTAGACCCTTCCCAGTAAAATCTTCGACCTGCTGTTTATCGACGTTATAGAATAGAGAATTGATTGTAGCGTCTCGACGGAAGGCGTCTTCCCGAGCCGTGCCAAACTCCATTTGAGGATTTCGGCTGTCCTCCGTATAGACCTCCGTTCTCAAATTGGCGAGATCTATATCCAAGCCGAAGACTTTCCCAATAGCAGTTTCGAGCTTCTTTGACATGCCTGGATTCCAGGCGGTTTTTTTAAAGCCGGTGAAGATGCGGTGCGAAGGCACACCAATGTCGGTTGCTTGCTGTCTGTATGTGGCCTCGTTCCGGTAAAAAAAGTCTCCCAGCAGCTTTCCAAAATCTACACCCGACATTGTGCTAAGCGCTATATCGATGTCTGAGGTCTGAATACCAAGTAATTTGTGTCTAACCCAACCTCCAGTGATCCAAATTTCGAGGTCAGAGTTAGACGAAGGAGAGTCAGATGGCCTATGCTGCATGCCATCTCGGCAGTCTAGTAGAAGCTGCCTCAAAAGCTGCTCAGCGGGCAGCAGGCTGATGGTTTCATTCTGTCTTGTCACCGGTTTCACTTGGACTATGGTGAGTCAGCGAGATTGCTCGCGGAGAGTGATAATGATAATGTTGCTGTTCTTATTCTTACCTCCAGCGAACTTGAATTTCTTCCTGGCTGGCTGCGACGAATTCGGCGGATCAGTTGCCATGGTTTTCCATGAGTGGAATTGAGTATTCTGTATTCTGGCAAGTCTTGCGAAGAACGGTTTGTATCTGGATGTTAAAGGAACTCGGAGGAGACAGCGAGGGCGTTCCGACTCATCATCTCATCATGATGCACTAAGCTAACTTAAAGTTAGGTTAGTTAAGTTAGTGCGTGACCGGGATGAGTCCTCGCTTACTCCTTAGTCGTGACAAACCTTAAACTGCTATAACATAACGACGTGGGAGCGTTCTGCTGGGATTTTGCTCCTAGACCTCCTTTCATCCCGTAACCCTAATAATAACCCTAATAAGGTGCTCCAGCGTTGAACAAGCCTTAGACGGGTCACGGCGTGTAGGCGGTTTTGGTAGCGTCGTGGGTCAGCCGAGGTTTAGGGTAGGGTGGTATGCACGTAACACGGGTGGTAGGAACATTACCCTAGAGGGGACAGACCAGCCTACCCAACTATGGGTCGTCCGCAGCCTACTGACCTACCGATGACGTCGTGCTACGTTACTAGAAACGGATACCGCCATGGTCATCATTTATTGCGTTTAGTCTCTAATAATGCCTCCTTGGTAGTTGATACTCTGAGCTATTACAACAGACTTTTACAACAATGTTCTCAAGGCCTCACCTAGTTAGAAGAAGAAGCCATCCGGGCTCCGCACCGAGGGAAATAGAGGAGGAACCGGAGTGGGGGGGTTACCATCAGGGGCGCGTTGGGTTCCTCAATCGACAGAATACCATTACAGGATTAACTCACCGCGGTGACGAGAAAGAAAAGGAGGAAAGGCTTTTCAAGAGAGAGGCTCTAGAGGAGATTAAACAGCTGCATGACGCTGTGCGTAGAGGTGCTCTTATTAATTTTCGCGATGCCATAACGAAGCAAAAGGTGAGTTGCAGGCGGGCGCTGCTATAATGGTAACCTATCTACCAGCGATGCTGACGCGGAATGCCTTTAGGACTTCCACCTTCGACGCCCAGACGTCCATTCAGCAGGATGGCGTTACGTGCTCGATACTTCGGAAGACTGGGTCAAGAACAGCCAAAATTGGCCCGCGAATGTGCGACGACGAAAACAAGAAGAGGAGAAGGCACAGAAACGTCGGGGTGAGGAACCGAAGCAAGAAGCTGACTCGAGAGAGTCGGGGCAGACCAAGCATCATGATGCGTATGTCGGCGATTTCGATGATAGTGAGGGCCAACAGCGTAGTAAAGATGCAAGACCTGAGCAGAACGAGGAGAGTGAGTACAATAAGCTTCGTAAGAAGTATACACCGCAGGAGATAGCCCTACTGCGCATGCTGCAGCACGAGAAAGAGTACATCTACAACCTGAAGCAGGACGATGGCAAGAGGAAATCTCCCCTTGCAAATGAGAAACAGCTTATTTCCATCGACGAAGTCGACCAGTTTACCCCGGACAACTGGATCCCACGCTCCGAAAGTTTGGTCCGCCTCACAGGCAAGCACCCGCTGAACGCCGAGCCGCACCTGACATCTCTTTTCGACACCGGCTTGATCACGTCAAACGCCCTACATTACGTTCGCAACCATGGACTAGTTCCGCATCTACTTTGGGAGACTCACATACTTGAAGTTGAAGGGACAGGATTGAAGCTTACCATGGATGAGTTGAAGAATAGCTTTGAATCGATTAATATCCCTGTGGTCATGGCTTGTGATGGCAACCGGAGGAAGGAGTTGAACATGATTAAACGTTCTAAGGGCTTCAATTGGGGCGCAGGGGCGGTTAGTTGTGCATACTGGAAGGGCCCTTTGCTCAGGGACGTTCTGCTTGCAGCTGGGGTGCCTGAAACGTTTCCGGAGTGCAAGCGTTACTGGGTCAACTTCGAAGGAGCAGATGAACTGAGCGAAGGGAAGTATGCGACCTGCATACCCTTCGAATATGCCATGGAACCAAACAACGACGTGATCTTGGCCTACGAGATGAACGATGTTCCTCTCCCCCCTGATCATGGACATCCAATCCGCCTCATGATTCCGGGCTACGTCGGTGGACGCTGTGTGAAGTGGCTGAGGAAAATATGGGTCAGCGACAGGGAGAATAATAGCCACTACCACATCTGGGACAACAGAGTTTTGCCGAGTTTTATTACGGAAATGGACGGAGATTTTGCGAGTACTATGTTCACGCATCCGGATACTCTGTGTAATGAACAGAATCTAAACAGTGTTATTGTAAAGCCGGCGCATGGTGAAAAGATCCCGTTAACGGAGGCCCGAAATGGGAAGAGCTACAGGATCGAGGGGTTTGCGTATGATGGAGGTGGCCACGAGACACAGCGGGTGGAGGTGTCTCTTGACCAAGGCGACACCTGGTTGTATTGCGTAAGGAAGGTACGAAGAGATGATTTGTCCAGCCACATGTGATAGGTTTGTGCTGATACGCAAGATGAAGTTTCCAGATGCCCCTATACGGCATGGCAACAAGTACTGGACGTGGCTACATTGGCATGTGGATGTGGAAATCATGCATTTGCTCCGAGCAAAGAGTATCACTGTCCGGTGTCACAATGCGTTCAAAAATACGCAACCTGAGCGACCCGCTTGGAACATCATGGGGTAGACTTTTTCCCTCATCGCATTCATCACTGGGTAGAGCGGTCGCTGACAATCGAAATAGTATGATGAACAACTGTTGGTATGTTGTCATGCCTGAAATAGTTCAAGATTCCAATGGCGTCGTACCCGAAATCATGTTTTCTCATCCCGTTGAGCCCGGATCTGGCGATGGAGGATGGTTAAAGGAATCAACAGAAGTGCAGATTTCGAAGGCAAAACAAGCCTCCGGAGGGTCAGAAAAGCAGTTCACGCGGGAGGAGATCGAGAAGCATAATACAAAGGAGGATTGCTGGATTGTGGTCGATGGGAAGGTGTACGATGCAACCAGCGTCCTGGAGTGGCACCCTGGTGGCAGTGCGGCTGTGATGGGACATGCGGGGAAGGTCCATCAAGATACAACTGATGATTTCAGCAGTATCCACGATGGGTATGCATACCAGAAACTAAACGGTAGCTATGCATCTAGTGAATATTTAGTAGGTTAATGCTGACAACAGACATAGAATGCCTCTTGGGCACGGTAACGGAGAAAGCTAAGCGCTTTATCCAGATAAGTGCCAAGAAGATGGCAGAAGAGCGAGCTGGATCTATCAGGGACGAGAAAAGCCTCCGATTACAGAAGCATAGGTGACTTCTTCCAATAATCGTGATGCCGACTTCCACTGACAGTACCGGCCAATGCAGATGGGTACCTGTACGCCTTCATGCGCGCGAATCTATCTCAAGCGATACCCGCAAGTATACATTTCGCCTCCCCGACCACAACCAAGAACTGGGTCTTGCAACTGGCCAACATATCCAACTTGGTTTCCACTTCAACGATAAGATGGTCATCAGGCAATACACGCCCATCAGACCTATTTTCCCCAGCGAAGAAGATGGGACCTTTCAAGTCGTCGTCAAGACGTACTTTCCCGACGAGAACCAACCAGGAGGAGCAATGAGCAACATCCTCGACTGTGTGCCGATTGGAGAGGAGGTAGAGATTCGCGGTCCCACGGGCGATATCGTCTACGAGAACAACGGGCGGTTCCAGATCGAAGGCAACGAAAAGAACTTCAAGCGGATCAATCTCATCCTCGGAGGCACCGGCATCACCCCTGGGTATCAATTAACCCGCCGCATCCTCAAGTCCGAAGACGATACGACAGAGATCAGGGTAATCGACGCCAATGAGTCCGAGTCTGACATCTTGCTGCACGAAGAATGGAATGAGTTGCAGAAGGAACATGCGGATCAGTTCAAGATCGCATATGTCTTGAACCACCATAGTGACGACTGGAAAGGACTGAGTGGGTTCGTAACTGCTGATATTATTAAGGAACATGCATTTGAGCCAGCAGAAGGAAATGCGGTCTTTGTATGTGGACCACCAGCAATGATCCAGAAGGCTGTTATGCCGGCTTTAAAGGGTAAGACTCTCTTTCCTACCCTACCATGGAATGTGTTTGGATTGCTTACTGAGGAGTGTCATAGATTGGGGATATCAGGAGGAGCTGAATTGCTTTGGCTTCTAGAGTGCGTATTGTTAGAGAAACGTGGTTTTAAGCTGGTTACTGTTTACAAACACTTTCTTCCAGTGTGACTGTACGCCTCGACTGCATCGCCGATTCGTACGAGGTGGGATTCTTGAAGTCTCAGCTCTTGCGCGACCCATGTGATCCAGCTGTGGTCTGTGGATCACATGCAAGGAGACGAAAGAGGGTGTCACGTGTGTAACAGGCGATTGTCGTCTTCTGTCCATCCATGATCACAATATGTCCGATGAAATCAATATCCGTCAAGCTCGAGCCGCTCAGCCCGAACTTCGCCATGTCAGTATCGAAACCTAAAGTCATTGCGGTCGGCACTACATGCTACGTGACGACTACGGACAACAGAACAGTCTTGAAGGGGTACCAGGTCTGGTTTGACGGGAATCTGGTCTATGATTACGGTGTTACGTGCGAGGAGCGCCTGGCTCGGGAAGCCACAATCTACAAGCACTTCGGCAATCATCCTCAAATCTTGAGGTGCTTCGGCCTTGAAGAGGTCCACCCTGGTGTCCACTCGCTCCGTCTGGAGATGGCTCCCTTGGGGTCCATCCGCGCGTACATACAGAAGAATGCCAACAGCCCGCCTTCTGTCCAACACCGCCTGCAGATGGCCCTCGATGTAGCGACCGGCTTAGGCTACGTGCACTCACGAGGTGCAATGTCATGCGATCTGTCTTGTGCAAATCTCTTCCTCTTCGACGAACTCCGCGTTAAGCTCGGCGACTTTGGCGGGGCTCTCCTTGACGGATTCGACTTTGAATGGGACCAGACGCACGAGTCTCGTTATCACTTACCTTCACGAGGGCGGGAGTACCATGACGTGCCGCTCATGAAGAGGGAGCTCTTCGGCCTGGGATCGGCCATATCTGAAATCACTGCTTGGAAAAGACCCTTTCCGGAACTGAATGACGACAAAGTAGATGACAAGTATGCTAGGGGGGAGTTTCCACCACTTGACGGCAATGTTGCTAGGCACATAATTTGGAGTTGTTGGGCTGAAGCTTATGCAACTGCGCAAGAAGTCGCCAATGATTTGAAGAGCTGCGAGTCGTCTTCAGGGGCTAAATGGGGGTAGGCTGTTTAACTAGGATCAGATTGTAGCTGCATCCACCGGAGAACACCTCACCATTCTGAATCATGTAGGGCAAAGGGGACAATCATCCAGGGAGGTGCTGCTGCCGAGAGCCATGCTTGTTTCTAGCGAGAGATCTGGGCAAGACAGGTCGAGCTTCTTGACACACTGCTTGGTGGTCTTGCGGCTAGTCGTGACGTGTTTGTCCACCGTCATTTTGCAGTTCCTGTATCTCAACGTAACATGGACGTACTTGCACATCGTGGAGGTAAAGGTCTGATTCCGACCCTTGTTGAATGCTCTGAAAAGACTAGAAAAGATGAGCGTTGGGGACTAATGTTGGCGCTTGGAGAATGATTGTGGAGAACTGACTACTACTGAGAAGAAGGCATAAACGTTTGGATTTATACTACCGCTCCCACAGATTAGAGGTGCAAAGTGTGTGTGGTGCTGCGACTCTCCCACTAGCATGTGAGACGGGCGATTATTTTACGATCAAAAGCAAGTGGTACGGTTTTTGCCAATCACAGAGATGAATTTCCTGGCTGCCTGGTTCGTTCTGCATCAAAACCTCGGGAGCCCAACCCTGTCTTTGAAGTATGAGCCAGCTGGAAATCCTAGAGATCGTTCATCCCTCACATGCACCACAAGCTCCCGCCCCAGTGTCGAGCAGACCGACATGCATCTGGTGGGATGAGTTGGGACGAGTACATCATGCAGCCTAAAAGTTACATGGCCTCACTTTTAAAATATACAAGATGACTCACAACCAACGACCTGAAAATATGCAGGTTCGGCGGCTAAAGTGATAGGCAGAGAGTGAAAGGCAGAGATGAAACTTGGCCGCTGACCCGCCGTATGCGAAGGGACAGCACGAATGTTAAGCTGTCTGGAAACAAATGCTTGGTCGAGCGAAGTGGGTGGTCTTTCGAGAATAAGCTTGAAAAGAGGAAAACGTCGGGCTTTACGTGTAATCATGCCCCTAGACTGCTTGAGACTATTCGCTCCACCTCCAGCCGTGGGGTCCTTGGGGTTTTCCCAAGGGTTTTCCTAAGGGATTTCCTAAGAGGTTTCCCCAGGGGTTTCCCCTACTACTGGGACATCCCTGGGTATTTAAATCCATGGGCTGACTCACCTCATCTTAATGACTGCATTGCCGTCCGTTCTAACCCTTTACGCTCTCTTTTCAATCAACTCTCGCGTCGCTTTGAAAACGTGCTAGCAAGGGCTAGCGGCTTATAATTAAAAAAAATCTAACATTAACAAAATAGTGGGTACCCTTGTGCGTCTACCTAGCGACATCGGTACGATTGGTCAATCTTGCGCCATGGAGTGTTTTCAGCCATCCTTGCTCTAATCCCTTTAAACATTTAATACCGCAATTGCTGCTAATAGTGGAAGCTAGGACTGGGCTGCAAGGCCCGTGCTAGTTCTATGTTTGCGTTATGTGTAAAATCACACAATGTGTGACATTGATTTCAATCAACATGGACGTGATTGGTCATCCACCTCAATGGGGTTGCCCTCTAAAATTAAGAATTAACAACTATAATACAACTACTATTTATAAGAAAGTAAAGATAGCTCGCGACACTTAAGATAGAGCTACCGCTTATAGCAAGAATGAGGAAGATAAAGACCACCTAGGATTTACTAGTCCTAGCCTAGCGAATGCCTAGGAAGCTTATGTTGAACAGGAACCTAGGCCAGGGGCCCGGGCCGGGATGACTTTTCGGATGGATGCATGAGAATGCTCATGCATCCTCCCAGGTGGCCCCGGCCGGGATGACCTGTTAAGATTCAGGTGCATGAGGATCCTCGGGATCCAGGCAAACATTCATTTGAACAAACAACAAACTCAATAGCAAACCAGTTAGCAAACCATCTATTTGGTATTCAAATAGAGCTCCGTAGGTAGATAGTTTCTAAATCAATCAATCACTTTCATCACACCGCATTCAGTTCAACAGCTTAAGCGGAAGCAAAAGTGATAAAAAGCATGTAGAATAGAATCTAACTAACTGTGAATCTACAACTATTTTATATGCCCTCCCCTGAACAGGCACTAGTCAGCTATTGAACTGGAAGGCAGGTGCATACTCTACTCTAAAGGCCGATGCATTGCATGAAGTGAGACATGCGTAAGTGAGAACTGAATTCCCTTCAACATATTTACTGCGTCTGCTCTACTTTTGACACGTCCGTCGACAGTTTCAATATCCTTCGCGGCTTTTCCATCGAAGACCACACGTGCAACCACTGCATTAGCCCATATCGTGAGATTATCACGAGCTTTTGACAGATTTGTTGTTGCACTAGTTGCTCCGAGACCATTATACGTCGACGATGGACCAACACCTGAACCTATGGGGTTGCCCAAGGAGCGGCCAGGCCCTTCGGGGAACTGTACGCTGTTAGTGATGGGTGACGGGCAATGAACATGGCTCTAGGAAGGATACTCCAAAATAATAACCAGCTTGGAGAATAGCATCGTTCCACTCTCCCATTCGGAGGGAAGACTGATGTCCACAGGCCTACAAATTATCAGTGGGCGAGGAGTCGATGAGGTCTTATTGAACTTACCCACCATGTCCGTGATTCTCGGACTTCTCTAAGTTGTACTTCTTATACTCCTCTGGTGTCCCATCATGAAAGTTCTCAATCTGTCCTCTAGATGCGAGCGCTTCTCTCTTCCATTGTTCTCATCCATTCTGACCCGCGGATGGTCCTCTCTGCCACGTCCTCCCACTTCCACCCCGACCCCTCAAAATCCGCCTTCGAACCCCAGTCCCACGCCATGAAATTGATTACACTGCTCCCTCCCCACACCTTCCCTGTTGCATACGGGATGGCTACATCATTTACATTGGCCAGAACATGCGTATATCGTTGATCGGTTTCCGGGATAGTGCAATTCTGCAAGCGACGAGAGGGGTAACGAAGGGCGTTGTCGACATTGTCACTGCCGGCCTCGAGGAAAAGAATCGAAGGGCGTGAGGGAGTATTGGCGAGGAGAGCTGCGAGATGACAGCCGGCCGTGCCACCTGCAAAGCGTTAGTTTGTCTGCTGCTTTTGTGGGGAGAAGAGAAAAGACCGCCAACGATGTTGAAGTCGAAAGTTAAAGACATAGATTCAATGAAGGTTTTGCAATTAATGTTTGTAAGAAGAAGAGGAGGAGGAGAAGATGATATCGGATGTTGAAAGGTCCATCATGCGAGCTGTTCGGAGAATATATATATCAAATTCGGAAGGAGGCTGACCATCGTGACTCTTTTCGCCGTCATCTCATGTTCCCAGCTTCGCAGGTCAGCAGATGAGCGAAAAATTCCCATCTTACGTGTTGAAATGGAATGAATTCCCTCGGTCCTTCAAAGTCCGAGAACAGTGTTCTTTAAACTCCGAGGCGACCCGGGTTCAGGGGTGCCACGAATGCCAGAATGAGGAAGCAAAATATGAATAATCGCTGCAGAGTATGCAAACTACATCGTGAGATCTAAGCATGGTTTCGTCCACATCGACGACGACGACGACAAAACAAGTCAATCAAGTCAATCAAGTCAATCCATAAAGAGGTCTTTTAGATATTGAATTGTGTTGCGACGATATTCAGGTCAGGTCTCACATCTGCATGTCTCACCTCATGCATTCACCGTTCACCAGAGCAGAGTATTCACCTGCCTTCCAGTCCAGTAGCCGACTGATGCTGAATAGGCACTGCCTATTTGGGGCATATAAATAGTAGATAGATTCATAGATAGCTAGACTTTATGATACATGCTTTTTCACATCATCTTCCGTGCCCACAGTACTCAGTATTGTGTTCAACGAATTATTGTCTTGGTATCGTGGCCACCTCCAGTGCTGACTGCGTCTCATCACATCGTGAGCGAGGGCTTCTTCATTCGGCATCTGGGATTAAAGGGCGTGAGTCGCGATGTTAGTGAAGAAGGCGAAACCACGAGAGATCTTCTTCATGTTCGGCGTACGACCGAAGAGGAAAAGGACACTGCATGCTAATATAGAGTCGGGATTTGCATATCCACGGAAAATAAAATAAAATAATCAGAAAAACGTATTGAGATTGCCGTTATCATTGCAGCGTAATTCGCCTTCTAGACTCCGCGCTTACCAAGAGTTAGTATTGGCACCGCCCTGTAATTGCAGGCGCCGTCGGAGTCCTCAAGTGCGGCTGTCACAAGGCTTCGCTTCAACCGCGCGTTCACGATATGTTCAAATACATGCTACGCAACGAAGCGTGAATAATCAGGTATATTCAAAGTAGAAGAAGAACGATGTCAGGGTATGCATCTTCAGCGCTGTTGCATGTCATACATCTGACTCACGAACTCCTACAATCAACACCCATCTGACGAGTCACCTCATCCAGTGTCCCAGGCATCGGAGCAGCGCATACCAGAACAGGTCAGACTGATTGCTCCAAGCGTCCCACATCCTCACAGTTTTGCCTTGACATTACTCTGCCTGACCTTATCCTGCGGACTAACCAACGGACCATACGAATTCAACCCAAGCGTATCACTCGGCACAACCGTCGAATGCACACTTAATCCTCTCGCATCAATCAGCGTCGAATCCAACTGGTCAATGCTACTGCACCCGATTAACCGCATACCCATCTCCATCTCATCTTTCAAGAGTTGCATGGCCCTATCAACACCGGCCTGCCCGTACGAGGACATAGCGAAGAGGAATGGCCGTCCGATACCAACACCTTTGGCACCCATGCACAAAGCTTTGAGGATGTCGGTGGCACGACGTACGCCGCCATCGATGTAAATCTCGATGCGGTCCTCCCAGCCGCGCTCGCGGAGCACGGGCATCACCTCGGCGAGGACTTCAATGCCGGAGCGGGCGAAGTCGAGCTGACGACCGCCGTGGTTCGAGAGCACAACGCCTTGAACCCCATACTCGACGGCTCGAAGGACATCTTCGACGCGCTGGACGCCCTTGAGAAGGATGGGCATCTTGGTGATGCTTTGGAACCAGGGAATGTCTTTCCAGCTCAGTCCAGGGTCGATGAAGGATGAAATTGCACGAGCGGCGCCTTGCGAAGTATCCGTTCGCTCGCCGGATTGCACGTTTGAACCAGCGTCGGTGAATTTACTACGCATGTCCTTCTCTCTTCGGCCGAGTTGCGGTGCATCAACTGTAATGAACAGACCCTTACAGCCCCGCTTTTCGGCGTGCTCGACGATCTTCTGGGTGATCTTGCGGTCCTTATTGACGTATAATTGAAGCCATTGCACTTGATCTCCCTCAGCGGCGTCCACAATCTCGTCAAATGAGCAAGACGCAAGGGTCGGGATCATCTGGATGACGTTATGTTTCCTGGCGGCTCTTGTCAAGACCACCTCGCCTTCTGGATCGCCCAACTTCCCAAGCGCCGTCGCCGTAACGTAAAATGGTATGTCGACCTTTGTGCCGAGCATGGTTGTAGTAAAATCCACCTTCTCAACGTCCACCAAGATGCGCGGTCTGAACCAGATCTTATGGAATGCAGAATGATTCTCTCGCATTGTCTGTTCCAAGTCAGCACGTATGATGTCCACAAGGATCCGCGAGAACGCACGATTTCGTCGTCTGCACCACTAGAATAGTATGCCCAAGCCGTCTTCTTCATTACTCTCTTGGCCACAGCCTCAAAGTCCATCAAATTATAGCACTGTTCCAGAATTGGCATATGTGCTATGCGATCTTGTCTTGCAGCTTCGTCCGGATCTGTCTCCTCAGACTCCTTCTTCACAGTCGACATATCGACCTCACCCAGGTGCTTTGACCTGTCGAGATATTTATCGAGGGTATCTGAGGGGTGGATTGGGTCGTATGTGTCCGTCGCATCTTTGCCCTGGGAAAGTGTCAGCACTGACACGTCAATTGCCAATTGTGCTCCGGGATGTCGCTACTCACGGCCCATTTCAGAATAATCTTGTATCCGCCGGGATGTTCTGTATGTCGCTGTCAGCCAAAGTCGTCTCGCTGCGATGGAAGTGGTATGGAATGCTCACCAGGTGCAAACTCGGTGACGTCGTAGGCCTATCCAAGGTTCAGTCAGCATCACGATGGAATGGATTCGGAGGGCCAATCTCTACCTTTCCGTGGATGATAACCCATAGTGATTCCGCCGAGTTATGCTTTGCCACTTCGTCTCCGGTGAGAACCATTGTGGCGTCTCCTGTTTTCGTCTGGTAGATCGGGGGAAGGATGTGGTGTCGTGAGGGTCGGGCAGGGCGGTAGGCTTTGGTGATGGAAGAATCACAAGCAACAAACGTGGGAGGTATAAAGTGAAGGTCAATCCAGAGTTATATTTCAAGAATATGTCAAGAATATGTAATCTGTGATCTGTAACCTGTAATCTGCAATCTGTAATATGTATTATATATTATATATATGTATATTGGTGCAGATGCGGACAGGATCGTGGGGTAAGAGTAGTAGCGCAGGGACGGAGGTGGTCTGGTGTTCTAGGGCGGCGGTCTTGATCCCCCGTGACCCGCTTGGCCGAGGCCGAGGCGCGCTTCTCAGCGGATCAGTGGGCGAGGAAATGGTTTCTTTTGTTTACGTCGTCGTCAACATCTACACACGTAACCAATGCTTCATAATGGAGGAAAAAGGAAAAAGGAAGAAGGGAGTGAGGGGAAGAAGAAGAAGAAGAAGAAGAGGGAGAAGATTGGAGATGTGACATTCTATCGCCCAAATCAATCTCCATCTTCATTGACCATGCGTCATCTCGTGGCTCTTTCGGATCAATGTTGATGCGGTCAATAATGGGATCTGGGGAAGAGGATGCGGAGGTGGCGGCGGAGGCGGAGACGATGACGATGACGCTGAATGTATTTGGCAGTGCATTTGGAATCATCCTGGTGTTTTACTGCATTATTACTGCATAGAGAAAACACTTTCCGGAGTCCACACATCTCTTCTCTGTCAATGGAATACCATAGCACCTGGCCAACAATGCTCACATCCGCTCATGTGTCATCCGAGATAATACAGACTGAGCTGTGTCCTCAAAACTCATCCATCACCCATGCGAGCATGTCGAGAAGATCGGTCATCATCATTCTTCCCTTATCATGAACGGTCACACTATACCGACAAAAACACCCCTTCAAAGCTGCACAGGTTGACCTGATTTCGATTGTGCACTGGTGCTTGCCACAGAACACACTCCACATGAGGAAAACATAGGTATTGACACGGGAATCGAACGCCGAACGAGAATCCAAAGCCACCAAGCTGCCCCCATTCGCATTTACATCAATATACAGCACGAGTTCTGTTGTTTCGCCTTGGCTACCATGTTGATTAGCACAGTCCGAGACACAGCAGCGGCACAGAACTTACTGTAGAACATTCGACTCGTATCACTGAGCCCCTGACTCTTCGCGACCAGGTCATCGATCTTCTCTCCTCTCTCCAGCACACTCTCGATCGTCTTGTGCAGGATGACCTTCGTCTCATCCAGCTCCTTCTGGATCTTCATAATGCTGTCTGCTTGCTGTGGATCCTGATATTTCGCGAGATATTGCGCCAACTCGGGGAACGACAGTGTCGGGTCCGAGGTGGCCCACGTCGAGCGTGGATACTTCGCCGTGAACTCGTCGAGCACCTTGTTGAGCAGCGACTGCGCGACGAGGAGTGGATATTCGTGGTCGGACATGATGATGCCCACAATGCCCGTGTTATGTCCGAGACTGTGGAACTTGTACGGCCCTAGATCCCCCTCAGCAATCTGGCAGCGCGATGGCAGTCGCAGACATGTCCTCACCCTCATAAATCTCCTGCCGTTTCCCTGGCGCGGCATCCTTGCTCTCGGCGACCGTCTTGCTGAAGAATGTCATGAATTCGCTGACCCTGCATCATACCATCAGTTGCCGTGCCCATGACACATGTGAGGAGGGGCGGGGGAGCCTACGTAGACCTCTCCCAGAAGCTGAAGGTGCTCGCATCCTTGGCAGAGACCAGCTCATGCGCAGGCTTCTCGGCGTTCTTGAAGATGCCAATGTAGAATAACTTCATCTTGGCGGGGCGGCGAGAGGGAAGAAATGTATGAATGTGTGTAATCAGGAGGAAAGGATGAAGGGATGAAGGATGAAGGATGAAGGATGAAGGGACGAAGTTGTCGAGATGCAACACTGCGGGCGGGACGCTGTGGCTCTCTGTCTGTGACCGCCTTGTGGGACGGGCAATCTCCCACAATCAGAGATAAGGCCACGTGATGAAGAACCAAGATTTTATTTTATTTTATTTTTTTAATTTTCCAAACCTAGGAAAGGAATTTGGAGAGGTTATTGTTCTATGTATGCATTTACATGAATTTCAAATTACTATGTATATTTAGACCTCATTCTGTAAACATGGCCAAAGACTTAAACTTGCAACTTGCGGGCTCAGTCATCGAGATTTAGCGATGGCATGTGATTGATATCGCCTTCGTTGAGTCCATCTCTCAACCTTGACGGCCACAAAGAATCAAGTACTGTAAATCCTCCGCGATCAAAATATTAGAGCCTCATCCTCAAACTCCACCAAGATGACAGCTACCTCTATGAGCGAGAGGGAGGCAGAATGGGTTGCGCAACTATCTGCCATGCGCGCTGCTCTGGCCGAGCTCAAGCTTCCCAGTACCAAGTCAGACGCCTACGAGCAGCAATATGGAGGAGCTGCCATGGACTTCGATGATGTCTCGGACTCTCTGAACAGCGGAGACGATGTGTGGGACTTCATCAGCGACGCCGAAGAGGACGAGTACAGCGGCGATCTCGCAGACGCTGGAGAACCATCGGCATCCCTGGGAGGCGGAGGTTATGGTCAGCAATGGCTCCAACGCAAATGCACGGATTTTGTATCGAGGAAGAGTGGCCTCAGTGCGGATGACTTACGGGAGCAGATCTCAGCTCTGCTTGCTTCGGACAGTGCGGAGGAAGAGCTACAATCTACCCTGACGGACATTATTGGTTTTGATGATTTCGATTTCCTCATCGAGCTCATCTCTCACCGGAGGGAAATCATAGTCCCCCAGCAGGCGGAGGCGCAGACGGACGGGCTGCTTATGGGGAAACTTCTCACCAAGCGTGAACGAGAGGAGCAACTGCGAAAGAGAGATTATGAGCACAAGCATGCCGAACTGGGCCCGAAACTCGACAGGGACGGGCCTCAGTATCCCCATATCTACAAGGCTCATTCGGCAGGAAATACACTGAGTTCTTCTGGCCATAAGTATGGCCTGCCGATGGGAAGCGAGAGGACCGAATATGACTTGTACGAAGAATACTCCATTCCAGCTGGAAAGGTCGGGACTCTGGGACTTGGGCGAAAGCTGGTAAAGATTTCGGAAATGGATGGCCTTTGCAAAGGAACATTTAAAGGATACAAGACACTGAATCGGATGCAGAGTCTGGCATATCCTGTGGCATATAAAACCAGCGAGAACATGCTTATTTGCGCACCTACTGGTGCTGGTAAGACCGATGCTGCTATGCTCACCATTCTACATGCCATCGGACAAAATACTTCACCCAACCCAGCCGAGGCTCCGGACGCGACAGATTTCACGGTCAATGTTGCTGATTTCAAAATTGTCTATGTCGCTCCGATGAAAGCATTGGCAGCCGAAATCACTCAGAAGCTAGGCAGTCGTCTGGGATGGCTAGGAGTTCGCGTTCGAGAGTACACTGGCGACATGCAATTGACAAAGGCAGAGATTGTTCAGACGCAAATTATTGTCACCACTCCCGAGAAGTGGGACGTCGTCACAAGGAAGGGCTCTGGTGATACCGAACTGGTCCAAAAGGTGCGACTCCTGATCATTGACGAAGTGCATATGCTGCATGATGAACGTGGAGCTGTCATCGAATCTCTCGTGGCACGTACTGAGCGCCAGGTTGAAAGCACCCAGTCGCTCATTCGAATCGTTGGTCTATCAGCCACGCTGCCCAACTATGTTGACGTTGCGGATTTCTTGAAAGTAAATCGCTATGCTGGACTATTCTATTTTGACGCCTCGTTCCGCCCCGTCCCGCTTGAGCAGCATTTCATCGGTGTCAAAGGCAAAGCCGGGACAAGAAAATCTCGCGACAACCTTGACGCTGTTGCTTTTGAGAAAGTCAGAGACATGCTGGAACTCGGCCATCAGGTCATGGTTTTTGTGCATACACGAAAAGACACATTCAACACTGCGAAGATGCTCTACGAAAAGGCCACGGATGAAGGCTGTGCCGATCTATTTGATCCTAGGGAGCATCCTCAGTATGAAGCCGCCACGAGAGAAATGAAAACCTCCAAAGGTAAAGAGCTCAGAGAACTCCTACCAAAGGGCATGGGTATACATCATGCTGGTATGCAACGATCAGACCGTAACCTCATCGAAAGGTTATTTTCACAAGGTGTGCTGAAAGTGCTCTGCTGTACTGCAACTTTAGCCTGGGGTGTCAATCTTCCCGCAGCCGCCGTAGTTATCAAGGGGACTCAGATATACAGTGCTGATGCTGGAAAGTTTGTGGATCTAGGCATCCTGGATGTCCTGCAGATCTTTGGTCGCGCAGGTCGACCACAATTCCAAGACACTGGCATTGGCATGATTTGCACGACCCATGATAAGCTGCACCACTATTTATCCGCTGTCACTCAGCAGCAACCCATCGAATCGAGATTCAGCGCCAAGTTGGTGGATAACCTGAACGCAGAGATTGCTCTTGGAACTGTGACTTCTGTCCCTGAAGCTGTGCAATGGCTTGGCTATTCCTACCTATTTCAACGCATGAAGGTATCTCCGATGACTTATGGAATCGACTGGGCTGAAATCAGGGACGACCCAACATTGGTCCAGCGAAGACGTCAACTCATTATCCAGGCAGCTCGTACGTTGCATCAAAGCCAAATGATTATTTTCAACGAGATTACAGAAGAATTGAAGAGCAAAGATGTTGGCCGGATTGCGAGCGAATTTTATCTCCTCCACACGAGTGTGCAAATCTTCAATACAATGATGACTCCGTTAGCCACGGAGGCAGATGTCCTCAAAATGCTCAGCATGTGCGGCGAGTTTGACAATGTGCAGTCTCGCGACAGTGAGTCGGATGAGTTGACCCACCTCAAAGACGAGTTTGCCCCATGCGATGTTGGAGGCGGCATCGATTCCCCACAGACAAAGACCAACATCCTCCTGCAAGCTTATATTTCGCGGGCTAGGGTCGAGGATTTCGCACTTTCGAGTGATACATTCTACATTGCGCAACAGGCTGCTCGCGTATGCAGAGCTTTGTTCAAGATCGCCCTCAACAGACGATGGGGCCATCAATGTTTGGTTATTATGTCGCTTTCCAAATCTATTGAGAAGCGTATATGGCCATTTCAACATCCTTTGCACCAGTTCGAACTTCCTCTGCCTGTCCTGAAACATCTTGATGACAGGGGCCCTTCAACTTCGATTGAAGCTTTAAGGGATATGGAGCCTGCAGAGATTGGATCGTTGGTCCATAATCATGGTGCTGGAAGTAAAATTGCCCGCATCCTCGAGAACTTTCCCACACTCAGTGTCGAATGTGAAATTGCTCCCCTAAATAGAGATGTCCTCAAAATCCATCTCACCCTCACACCCGATTTCCGCTGGAATGATAGACACAACGGAACATCAGAACCTTATTACATCTGGGTGGAAAATTGTGAAACTTCTGAGATATATCATCACGAGTTCTTTATTTTGAATAGAAGAAAGATGCATGATGAACACTATATGGATTTCACAATTCCGTTACAAGATCCGCTTCCATCGCAGATTTACGTACGAGCTGTTTCGGATAGGTGGCTGGGAGTTGAGACTGTCACAGCTGTATCTTTCCAACATTTGATTCGGCCAGACACCGAAAGCAAATACACCGATCTGCTGAACCTTCAGCCACTTCCAATTACTGCACTCAAAAATCCTCTTCTGGAAGAGTTATATGGAAAACGTTTCCAATATTTCAATCCCATGCAGACGCAGCTGTTCCACTGCTTATATCATACCTCAACTAATGTTCTTCTTGGATCACCCACCGGAAGTGGCAAAACTATTGCCTGTGAACTGGCAGTCTGGCAAACATTGCGAGATAATCCTGGCTCGAAGGTCGTATATATTGCTCCCATGAAGGCTTTGGTTCGCGAGCGTGTGAAAGATTGGCACCCAAGACTCACAGGTCCCCTGGGTCTGAAGCTTGTGGAGTTGACGGGAGACAATACACCTGATACGCGTACCATCAGAGATGCTGACCTCATCATCACAACTCCAGAGAAGTGGGATGGTATATCCCGTAGTTGGCAAACGAGAGGCTACGTTCGCCAAGTAAGTCTGGTTATCATCGATGAAATCCATCTCCTTGGTGGTGATCGTGGCCCTATTCTCGAGATTATCGTCTCTCGTATGAACTACATTGCATCGCAGTCTAAAACTTCCGTTCGACTGATGGGCATGTCAACGGCTTGTGCCAATGCTATGGACCTTGGAAACTGGCTAGGAGTCAAGGAGGGCTTGTTCAATTTCCGTCATTCGGTCAGACCAGTACCACTCGAGATCTTCATTGATGGCTTTCCAGAAGTGCGAGGCTTCTCTTCTCTCATGCAAACAATGAATCGCCCAACTTTCTTGGCTATCAAGACTCATTCTCCGGACAAGCCAGTAATTGTCTTTGTTGCATCTCGTCGTCAGACTCGCCTCACTGCCAAAGATTTGATAAATTATTGTGGCATGGAGGATAATCCACGTCGTTTTGTGAAGATGTCAGAAGATGATCTTCAGCTTAATCTCTCAAGAGTCAAAGATGATGCGCTGAAGGAGGCGCTCAGTTTCGGTATTGGCTTGCATCACGCTGGTCTCGTGGAATCCGATCGTTCTCTTTCGGAAGAGTTGTTTGCGAACAACAAGATCCAGATTCTTGTAGCTACCAGTACACTTGCCTGGGGCGTCAATCTTCCAGCTCATCTTGTAGTCGTCAAAGGAACCCAGTTCTTCGATGCGAAAATTGAAGGATATAAAGACATGGATTTGACCGATGTGCTGCAGATGCTTGGAAGAGCTGGCCGACCACAGTTCGATACTACCGGCATTGCTCGCATCTTCACACAGGATTCCAAGAAAGATTTCTACAAGCACTTCCTTCATACTGGCTTCCCAGTAGAATCTACTCTGCACAAAGTCCTCGACAACCATTTGGGTGCAGAAGTGTCCGCCGGCACCATAGCTACCATGCAAGATGCCCTGGACTACTTAACATGGACCTTCTTCTTCCGCCGTCTCCATAAGAATCCGTCTTATTATGGCCTGGAGCTCTCTGCCGAGGAGCACAATACCATCGCCGCCCAGAAGATGGCAAACGATTACATGATTGAGCTCGTTGATAAATCATTGCGGGATCTTGCTGAGTCGAAATGTTTGGAGCTCTATCCAAATGGCAATGTCGACCCAACCCCAATGGGAAAGATCATGTCTTATTACTATCTCTCTCATCGCACAATCCGCCATCTTGTCACACATGCGAAACGTAGCGCGTCTTTCGCAGATGTTCTGTTCTGGATGTCCTCAGCAACCGAATACGATGAACTACCCGTTCGCCACAATGAAGATCTGATTAATGCAGAGCTTGCTAAAAACCTTCCTATCGATGCTAAATCATTTGGCAACCTGCCTCTGTGGGATCCTCATGTCAAATCCTTCTTGCTGCTTCAGTCGCATATGAGTCGCATCGAGTTGCCATTGTCTGATTACATTGGTGATTGTAACAGTGTTCTTGATCAGTCGATCCGTATCATTCAAGCCAGCATAGATACTCTTGTTGAGCTGGGATATCTCTCCAGCACGATGCAGATGATGACATTGCTACAGTGTATCAAATCTGCACGTTGGCCGAGTGATAGTCCGTTGAGTGTCCTGCCTGGTGTTGACATCGAGGGACTTCCCGCAAAGTCTCAGAAATCAAAGGCTTTACCTGCGTCGTTGCAAGAACTGAGCCGTCTCCCCTCATCAGAGTTGCAAAGTATTGCTTCACTCGTGACTAGTAACTCTTCCAGCCGAAGCGCCTTCCTCAAAGCTGCGTCAATCATACCGAATATCGATGTCAAAGTCACTGACATAACCGCGGTTGGACTCACGGTTGTCTTATCACGGAAGAACCCTGTGATCAACAGAGAGTGCCGCGTCCACGCTCCTCTATTTCCGAAGCCTCAAACCGAGGGGTATTTTGTGATTCTAGCTGACACCAAGACTGACGAAATTCTGGCAATCAAGCGTGTCGGATGGAGTGCTGGCAGGGGCGAAAACGGGAAAAACGTCGTCAGTATAGGAAGCAGACCGACGAGTAGAGCGGCAATAAAGGTGCCGCAAATGGATGGGGAGTGGAAGGAGAGGAAGCTAGATGTATTCGTGGTTAGTGACGCCTATCTGGGGATGATTTATGAAGTGAGAGGCGTGGAGATACCTGCTCCACCGAGGGCAGAGGATACAGTGAAGGAGGGGAAAATGGCATCCGAGCAGTAGACAAGTCTACATCGAATATGTCCATCCACGGATTTGTCGTCGGTTTGAGGTTTATCCATGATGCCGAAAGAGGGAAGTGCTTGCGAACTAAGGAATAAGATGCACCCCAGCAATATACAGTGTCTGCCCAAAATAACTTGGATAAGCGGCCCATCGTCGTCTGCCAATGCTTTCAATCTCACAGAGAAGATTGGCGTATGGAGCCTAATCTGGGACCTTTTGGGTATAATCTCTGCGGCCCTCGATTTCTGCACAAACTTCGTATATCTAGGTTATCTTGGACGGATACTGTACCTGCGTCAATTATCACAAGCAAATGCAAATGCATTTATTATCCTCTTTCGGCCTTCTAGCGGCTCTGGGATATGATAGGATATGATACTCCACGCCGAGAGCTCCTTATCGCAGCTACCCTGGTGGTTCAGAGATAAGGATTGCATCCACGAACACTCGGCATGAGCACCCTAATCTCCGATGTGATCGTGTATATATGTATATATATATATAGATATATATATTTCTACTCTGACGTTTCCCATGGGGTACCAAAATCTTCTTTCTCATGTTGGTCTGGGGTTTGTTTGCGTTGCTTTTGGAGGCATTGAAGCAATCGTCGTGAGCCCTCTACTGTGGTGAGGTTCTTGCGTCTTCAGCATCCTTCTGGAGAACCGCAGGCCACGTTCTGCGAATTGATATAGTAACCACCCACCGAAGAATTGGAGTTTACCACATTATTAGAATGACAGTATCGGACGTCCTCGCGGCTTGGGAAGCCTGCGATAAAACAGACACAGCATTCATCCTCGTGTGCAGTGTCCTCTGCTGGCCCATCATTCCCGCAGTTGGCCTTGGCTATTCTGGATACTCAACCAGACGAAGTGGCCTTGCTTCCTTTATCCCAGCTATTCTGGCAGTTGCAGTCTGCTCGATTCAATGGTATGCTATTGGGTATGCTTTGGCGTATGGAGACGGCAATGGCATCATTGGAGATATGAAATTTGCCTTCCACAGGAATGTTTTGGCCGAGCCAGTGGGAACGATTCCGGCGATCCTCTTCAGCGAGTTTCAACTTATATTCGAGGCGACGGTTTGTGCTATGGCAATTGGAGGCGCTTGTGAGCGTGGGAGAATACTTCCCCTCATCCCCTTCATCGCTGTAAGTCACCGTGACTTCCTGTCCCATGGGACTTGAAACTGATCAGAATACAGCTCTGGGCAACCTTCATCTACTGTCCTCTTGCTCACATGGTTTGGTCCGAAACAGGCTTTCTAGGCAACATGGGCGTCCTCGACTTCGCTGGCGGAACGCCCGTCCATATCTGCAGCGGCGCCACGGCATCAGCCCTCACAATCTATCTGTCCTATCCTCTCGCCCGCTCCAGAAAATCGTCGGTCAGGACGCCTTCACACCTCGCCCTTCATCGGCCACACAATACAATGTGCCAGCTGCTCGCTATGGTGATCATCTGGTCCTCTTGGCTCGCCTTCGACGCCGGTACCGCACTGAGCTTGAATTTCAAGTCTGTGATGGCAATGTGCGTCACCAACCTCTGTGCCTCTGCCGGAGCGTTGACGTGGACAAGTATCACATACTATGAGACTGGAAAGTGGTCCCTAGACTCGACTTTCATGGGCGCCATTTCCGGATTAGTGATGATCACTCCTGCCGCAGGGTTTATTGATCTCACGACGAGCTTGTTCTTTGGAATCGGTGGTGCGATTCTGTGCCGCCAGGCATTGAGAATTAAGTTCACTGATTTTGCAAGGAGATGGAGATGGGTGGACAACGGCGACACATTTGCAACGCACTGTGTTGGCGGATTTATCGGAACGATTGCCACCGGACTGTTTGCTCAGAAGGAAATTGCTGCGTATGATGGATATACCGAGATCGCTGGCGGCGTATTCTTCGATGGGAATACCAAGCAGCTGGGCATTCAAGTCGCAGAGGCATTGGTAGGCTTCGTGTGGGCGTTCGCAGGGTCGTATCTAATCATCTTCTTAATCGACTGCGTGCCGGGTTTGGAGGTTTTGGCGGAAGACAAGTAAGGACAAGTCTTGACATGCGAAATGCGTTGAACATTGCTGACAATTAATGCAGAGATGTTGTGAGTGGAATGGACGCGTCTCAGATGCACGAAACATTATGTGAGGCGCAATGGGAGAGCGAAGCTGATTATCATCCTCTCGCTAATGGGACGGCAAATGGCAGTATCAGACTGCATTGAGCATTATTCCAAGCTCACACGTCAAAGGTCAAGGAGAAGTGGTTTAGAAGAGCGAATGGTGGCTGAAACGATGTAACACGAGTTGTAATGTATATACTGTCTATGCATGCTCCCAATCAATACTCCAATGGCTATGAATATCGCACCGCGCCTAATTCATAATGCCTGGTTTCCATGTGGCGGCACTGTCGTCTGCATCTCATATATTTCATGAACAGACGTTTCATGGCAATTCGCCTCTGTCCACATCTCATTAACATCACATTTTCATCGTGATCATTGGCGCAGATGAGGCACGTCGCTCATACTCATTTGCCTGAACTCAGCCTTGAGGACTATCCCTGCGATCATAGTAATTATCACAACTATCGCAACGATTATGGATCGCGGAAGGGAAGAAGAGTGCCGATGGGCAAGATGCTGAGGTTGGTCAAGATGTGGTCGCCGAGGAAGCGGAAGTCTTTCGCGTCGTCTTGTGCATCATGTCTCTAATAGTGCGCTATGTGCAGGAACAAGCTATGATGCGATGTCAAGAGGTTGTATCTAGGGGAGGAACCGAATATAAAATTACGGACTGGAAAGAGAGGCCGTTAAAGGGCGAGTTCATATCCCGCGCAGCATCAGGGATAGTGGAACGTTTGCCCTCGCGGTTAAGTCGCCATTTTCTCGCTGCCGAATGTCGTAGAGGCATGACGATCGAAGCTCAGATATACAGAAGATTAGGCCCTCATCGGCGTCTAGTAGAGATAATTGATTGGGACCCCGATAAGTGCTGCCTTACTATGGAGAATGAATGTTCATCATTCCCAGATTCGACCGATGGCGCCATCTTAAAGGCGAAGACAAGATCACTACGAGGATGTTCATCATTCCTAGATTCGACCGATGATACCATCTTAAACGCGAATACAAAATCACTACTCAAGGCGATAGAATGGCGTCTTCTTTGGACAGCCCTAAAAAATGAGTATTTATCTATCTACCTATCTGCTCATCTCAGGGCTGTTCCAACCTCGAGTCAATCCGTCGCTACTCTCAAAGCCTTCTCCCGCCGTTCATCCACCTGCTGCCTTCTTCTCCAAGTACGATTGACATTCGCTTTGGTAACCTATAACGCATGCTGACAATCATCCTAAGAAAACAGAATGTCACTCAAAGTTGAGGAAGTCGACGCTCTCGTCGTCGGCGGAGGATTTGGCGGCGTACAGCTCGTGAACCTCCTCCAAAACAAACTCCATCTCAATACCGTCGTCGCCATCGAGAAGGGCAGCGCCCTCGGCGGGACCTGGTACTGGAACCAGTACCCCGGTGCTCAGACCGACACCGAGAGCTGGGTCTATCGCTTCTCCGATGATCGCGATCCGCCCAAGTGGAATACGCGCTACTTAAAAGCGAAAGACCTCCAAGAGCAGATCGCCGACACTGCGCAGAAAACCGGCGTCTTGAAGGATTACATCTTCGACAACGAAGTCGTCTCCGCGCAGTATGACGCCACCCGCAACCGCTGGGACATCGCGACCGACAAAGGCCTCCACTTTTCCGCGACCTACTTCATCACGGCCCTCGGAATTCTGACCAATCCTAATATTCCAAAATTCCCTGGAATCGACTCCTTCAAGGGCCTCTCCTTCCATTCGGCGAGGTGGCCCAAAGGCCTCGACGTCACCGGAAAACGCGTCGCCGTCATCGGCAGCGGACCTTCGGGGAGTCAGATCACGGCAGCCATCCATCCGCTTGTGAAGCAAATCACCGTCTTCCAACAGCGCGCTCAGTACATCGTCCCCCTCAACGATCGTCCGGTGAGCGAGGAAGAGAAGAAGGAGATCTACAAGAACTACGACGGGATCTGGGACACGGTGTTCAACTCGCTTTTCGCCATGGGATTCGTCGAGAGCAAGAAGTCGGCCCTCGACGCATCGGAGGCCGAGCGCAAGGAAGTCTACGAACGCATCTGGAACAAGGGAGGCGGGTTCCGATTCTTCTTCGAGACGTTCAACGACATCGGAACGAACATCGAGGCGAACGAGACGGCCGCCGCCTTTGTCCGGGGCAAGATCGCTGAGATCGTCAAAGATCCCAAGACGGCTAAGCTCCTCCAGCCCAAGGGACACTACGGCGGTCGCCCGCTCTGCACCCAAGGTTACTACGAAGCCTTCAACGAGCCCAACGTCTCCCTCGTCGACATCGCCGATAACCCGGTCGCCAAGATCACCCCAACCGGTCTGGAACTCAAGGACGGGCAAGCGTACGAATTCGACATCATTGTCTACGCTACCGGCTTCGACGGGGTCGATGGCGCCTTCCACAATATCGACATTCGCGGACGCAACGGCTTGAAGTTGGCCGAGGCGTGGAAGGACGGCGCGAACGCGCTCTACGGCGTCAGCGTCGCTGAGTTCCCCAACTTCTTCACGGTCACCGGGCCTGGGGGCCCGTTCGCGAACATGCTTCCGTCGATCGAGTTGCAGGGCAAGTTCATTGCCGAGCTCATCGGAGAGGAGATCAAGAGGGGTAACAAGACCGTCGAGGCGGACGCGAAGGCCCAGGCGCAGTGGGCCGAGACCGTCCAGGCTATCTCCAAGGCGACCGTGTTCGATAAGGTGAAATCGTGGATCCAGAACGATAACGTCGATGGGAAGAGAAAGTACAGCGCCTTCTTTTTGGCGGGACTTCAGAATTATCGTGCCAAGTTGGCTGAAGAGGCTGATGGAAAGTATCCCTCGTTCGTGTTTGCGAAGTAAGACGAGAGACGACTCAACGAGTAGACGACAAATATATTATTCCCTATTGACAGGTATCCAGCTAGGTTCTTAGCAGCCTAGCTACATCACGTGCTTGTACATAGCATCATGCGTTAAATTAGTCATGAGCAGTGTTAATATTAAATCGTTCATTGATGCAAGCGCCTCCTTGGTCCCTAACCAAATATCCTACATAATGATTCTTTCTTGATTACTAGAAGAGTACTATATATGTGCATAACTTAGCTGTTTTGTGCACTTGCAATTGCAAATTATATTACTATTACCTAACTAGCAAATTAGGGTCTACATAACAAGTTAGATAGTTCTAGAATATTAATGTAGGATATGAATATTCACTTAATAGCTGATAAGGCATAATTTAAATAGAGTCGTATATAGAGTTTAATAATATATATGCATATATGACAATATATCATTAATTTACTATCTACTCTATTACTATAGCCTATAAGTTATAAGCTTGGGTGTTATAATAACATCCTTTTAATTTAAAGTATTTAATTCTAAATGCTTAGTTAAGCTATTTAAACTAAGGACTTAAACTAGTAATATTACTATGTGCACTCTTTATTTAGATGCAAGGATTAAATATTTGTTTAAGCTATCTACTCTTCTATCTAATATAAATCTAAACTAAAATACTGCTACATTTACTAACATAGCTAAATTACCTTTATCCTTAAGCTAGAACTAATATAATTTGATGGCCGCCTCACCCGCCAAAACACCTCGGCATTATGCATGAAAATACCGCCTTTAGACGCCGTAGCCGTAAGAACAGCTCCTTAACTACTTGGCTGGTTCACCGTTTCCTATTTCAGATGTCGCGCCTTAGCCGCTTTGACTCCAACTACAGGGAGCGTTGCAGACGGATATGTTTCCTAAAGCATCTCGCCGTCCAACAGAAGACGCTGAAGGTGCCGTCTACATGGCGACTTATCAAGGGATTTGATATACAGCGAGCTTTTTCCCTTTCCCTTTCCCTTTCCCTTTCCATTCCCCTTTCCCTTTCCCTCGCCTCTGATGTTTTAACTACCCTCGACTTAGATGCGCGTGTTCATCCTGTTTCGGTCATCATTCAGAGTTTCCAGCTCGCCTCATACCCAGCTCCCGCGTCCAAGTGTGCTTTGTTTGCGCCAGCTGATTGAGTACCCACGAGCTGCTCCTTGTGTTGCATGAAAACGGGCATTCACTTCCAATAGCTGACGGCCACCCGAAGATTATGTTTGTGTCCATGCATGGAAGCCACCATGCATGGAACACTGTTTGATAGTCTTCACTTCTTTATTTGAGGCTCTCTATATGAG